>CENX01042687.1_pt1 | contig 14947 bp, 13 predicted proteins | sample 361321 | NCBI WGS metagenome assembly CENX01 (sample SAMEA2619678, study PRJEB7988) | marine metagenome | isolation source: saline water (ENVO:00002010), including | reverse complement strand
ACTTGGAATTGATATTGATGTTTCAATTTCTAAGACAATTTCAAACATAGAAAAAAACAAGCTGGGTTTCTTATATGCTCCTAAATATCATCCAGCTATAAAATTCGCAGCTGAAGCTAGAAATTCAATTAAGATTAAGACAATCTTCAATCTTTTAGGACCTCTTACAAATCCTGCAGATGCCCAAGCACAATCCATGGGTATCTTCAATAAAGATCTCACAGAACAACAAGCTAAGGTTTTACAAAAGTTAGGCGTTAAAAGAGGAATGGTTTTTTGCGGTTACGATGGATTGGATGAGATAACTATATCAACAAAAACAAAGATTAGTCATTTTGATGAAAATAGCGATGTTCGTTCATACGATTTTAATCCCGAAGATTATGGATATAAAATTCATGACAAACATTCTATTCTCGGGGGATCTTCAAAGGATAATGCGAAAATTACAATTGACATACTTAAAGGGGGAAAAGGGCCCAAACGAGATATAGTCATATTGAATGCTGCTTCTGGAATTATTGTTAGTGGATCCGCTAAAAATTTTAGTGAAGCAATTTCTATTGCAAATCACTCTATCGACTCAGGAAAAGCTTATGAAGTATTAAAGAGTATATCAAAATGAACATTTTAAATGAAATATTAGAAAATAAAAAACAAGAAATATCTACTATGAATCATTTTGCATTGGATAATAAAGAATATCCTAAGTATAGTTTATTAAAAGCTCTCTCAACTAAGAATTTGTCATTCATTGCAGAAATAAAACTTAAGTCACCAAGCGAAGGAGATATTTTCCCCGAAGCCGATATTATTCAAATTGCTAAAGATTATCAAAATGCTGGGGCGTCGGCTATATCTGTTCTTACAGATAAGAAATTTTTTGGTGGTAGCATAGAATTTCTATCAAAAGTGAAAACAAATGTATCTATTCCTGTTATTCAAAAAGATTTTATCATTGACCCTGTTCAAGTTGAGATTGGTATGAGTCATGGAGCAGATAGTTTTTTACTTATAGCTGAAGCTATCCCCAAAGATAAGATTGAAAATTTTAAAAAATTAATATCAAGTCGTGAATTAACACCCTTAATTGAGTTTCACTCTCAGTCCAAAATAGATATCATTGAGGATTTAGCGCCACAAATTGTAGGAGTAAATTCAAGAGACCTTAGCTCAATGAAAACAAATATACATCATTTCGAAAAAGTTTTTGAATTTCTTCCATCGGAATCAATCAAGGTCGCTGAGAGCGGCATAAGATCAATTGAAGATCTTAAGTACATCCGTCAATTAGGCTATGATGCTGTTCTCATAGGCACATCACTTATGAAATCTAAATATCCAGGTAAGGCACTGGAGAAGATGATAGAAGGATTTGTTTAAATATGATACCAGTTAAAATTTGCGGGATAACAAATTTAAAGGATGCTATGCATGTTTCTAAATCTGGAGCAAAAGCCATCGGCTTTATTTTTTATAACAAAAGCCCAAGATGCATTACAATTGATAGGGCATCTAGAATATCAAAAGAAATAAACAATATAATAAAAATTGGTGTTTTTGTTAATCCACATTTGGATCTTGTAAATGAAGCAATTAAAAAAGTGCCTATTGACATTATTCAATTTCACGGCAATGAAAGCGATGCATTCATTAGCTCGTTTAATATTCCCAAAATCAAAGTAATTAAAGTCAAAGATGACATAGACGATTTTTTTGAATTTAACAATACTTTGCTATTTGATACTTTTTCTAAAACATCGGAAGGTGGAACAGGAAAAGCTTTTGATTGGGATCTCTTAAATCGTTATAAAAAACAAAACTTTATTTTATCAGGCGGGCTTAACAATAGCAATGTTTTAAAAGCAATTAGCACGGTAAATCCTGGCGCTATTGATATATGTAGCGGCCTAGAGAAAAAACCAGGACACAAATGTCACCAAAAAGTAGATGAGTTTTTTCAAAAAATTAAAAATACTAAAGAAACGGAGTTTGATTTTGCAAAATTATCTAACTAACTACAATTTACCTGACTCTAAAGGTCATTTTGAAGAGTATGGGGGAAAATTCGTACCAGAGACTTTAATTCCTGCGCTTCATGAGCTAGAAAAAAAATATTTAATATCTAAAAAAGATGATCTTTTCCAAAAAGAACTAAGCACTTTATTAAAAGAATATTCTGGAAGGGAAACTCCTCTATATTTTGCTAAGAAAATTTCCGAAACATTAAATACGAATATTTGGCTAAAGCGGGAAGATCTTAATCACACAGGGGCTCATAAAATTAACAATGCTTTAGGACAAGTGCTCTTAGCTAATAGAATGGGTAAAAAAAGAATTATAGCTGAAACAGGGGCAGGTCAGCACGGAGTCGCTACAGCAGCAGCTGCTGCTAAGTTTGGTCTTAGTTGCAAAGTATACATGGGAGCTGAAGATATTGAACGGCAAAAACTGAATGTCTTCAAAATGAATTTAATGGGAGCAGAAATTATTCCAGTCCATTCAGGAAGTAAAACTTTAAAAGATGCCACCAATGAAGCAATTCGAGATTGGGTCACAAACGTAGAAAATACTTTTTATATAATTGGTTCATCTGTAGGGCCCCATCCTTATCCAATGATCGTTAGAGATTTCCAGTCAATTATTGGAATAGAGACAAAAAAGCAATTCAAAGAAAAAACAGGAAAATCTCTACCTGATAGATTAGTAGCATGTATTGGCGGAGGATCTAATGCATTAGGATTATTCTATCCTTTTATTGAAGATAATGTTAGAATAATTGGAGTTGAGGCAGCTGGAAAAGGTTTGAACACTGAGCAACATGCTGCTACAGTAACAAAAGGTGAGTTTGGAGTCTTGCATGGAGCAGCCTCATTAATTTTACAAAATGGCGATGGGCAAATTAATCTTCCCCATTCGGTTTCAGCAGGTCTCGATTATCCTGGAATAGGTCCAGAGCATTGCTATCTTAAAAAAATCAATAGAGTTGAGTATGTAAGTGCAACTGATGATGAAGCTCTTGATGCATTTTCATGGATGTCAAAAATGGAAGGCATTATTCCTGCTTTAGAAACTGCTCATGCTATAGCATATATTAAAAAACTGAAAAAAGTTAAAAATGAGGATATCATTCTGAACCTTTCGGGAAGAGGTGATAAAGATATAAATACAGTTGCTAAGGAATTAGGCATACACCTATGAATCGAATAAAAAATTTATTTAAAAATGACAAAGACAAACTCATAGTTTTTCTTACTGCAGGCTATCCTGAAATCAACAGCACGGAAAAACTTGTTTTGACAGCTGTAGAATCTGGAGCGGACATGATTGAAATTGGAATACCTTTTTCAGATCCACAGGCAGATGGACCCGTAATACAAAAAGCAAGTGAAAAAGCCTTAAGCAATGGTATTACACTTGATATTATTTTTCAACAAGTAAAATCAATTAGAAAAAAGACTAATATCCCAATCTCGTTGATGGGTTATTATAATCCAATTTTAAAAAGAGGAATAGATAGGTTCTTAGCCGATTGCGCTGTGAACGAAATTGATGGAATCATTTTACCAGATCTGCCATATGATGAAGGAAAAGAATTTTGCAACAAAGCTAAAGAATTAGGGATTTCTCCAATTTTGCTAGTCGCACCGAATACGTCCAATAAAAGAATTGAGGAAATTTCTAATTTATCAAATGATTTAATATACGCTGTGAGCATCCTTGGAATTACTGGAAACGACTTGGGCTCAAAAAAAGAACTAATAAAATATTTAGATCGGGTAAGAGCTAATAGCTCATGTCCATTTATTGTAGGCTTTGGAATTAAATCTAATGATGATGTTAAATGGTTCAACAAATATTCAAATGGGGCTGTTGTTGGGTCACATATTTTAAATCATATTAATGCAGATGAAGATTATGTTTTAAAAGCTAACGAAATTATTAATTCACTTTCTAAAAGTAGCTAAATATGAAAAAGTGGAAGTTTAATAGTTGGGAAAGTTTTGAGGCTAAACATCTACCTGAATACAATAATAAAAAATTGCTTGATGAAGTAAAAGCTCAAATATCTAGTTTTCCTCCACTCATTTTTCCTGGTGAAGTAGAACAGCTAAAAAAGGATTTAACTAGCGCATCATCAGGCAAAGGATTTATTCTTCAAGCAGGTGATTGCGCTGAAAGTTTCACAGAATTTAATGCAGATAATATCAAAAGTACCTTTCAAATAATTCTTCAAATGGGAATAATTCTTACTTCAGCGATTAATCTGCCTGTTACTAAAATAGGTCGAATTGCTGGCCAATTTGCAAAGCCAAGGTCAAATAAAAATGAAATTAAATTTAACCAACAGCTAGAGAGCTATAAAGGAGATATCATTAATGATGTTGAGTTTGATTTTAACAAAAGAAAGCCAGATCCATCCAGAATGTTAAAAGCTTACTCGCAAGCTGCGTCCACTCTAAACTTGCTGAGAGCTTATTCTAGTGGGGGGCTTGCTGATTTAAAAAATGTAAATAAATGGAATATGGGCTTTATCAATAACAAAGCATCTAGCCAGCGCTACAAAAACGTGGCTATAAAAATCAAAGAATCATTAGAGTTTATGAATGCCTTAGGCATTAATAGCGATAACACTCCTCAATTAAAAGAAATCAGTTTCTATACATCGCATGAAGGCCTCTTACTGCCATATGAAGAATCATTGCTAAGAACAAGCCAAGATAGTAAAGAAATATATGCTACATCAGCACACATGATTTGGATAGGGGATAGAACAAGATTTAAAGAAAGTGCACACGTTGAATTTTGCAGGGGATTGACAAATCCAATCGGGATTAAATGTAGTTTTAATACCGATATTGATGAACTTTTAGAAATAATAGATATACTAAACCCTTCCAATGAAAGTGGAAAAATTATTTTAATAGCGCGATACGGAAATAAATTAATTGAAAAATACCTTCCTGATTTAATTAAAAGGGTTAATCAGGAGGGAAAGAATGTTTTGTGGTCATGTGATCCAATGCATGGAAATACAACTAAAAGCAATGACGGTATTAAGACCAGATCATTTGAAAATATTCTAAATGAAGTTAAGAAAAATTTTAGAATTCATAAGAGCGAAGGCTCTATTGCAGGAGGAATTCACCTTGAAATGACAGGTCAGAATGTTACTGAGTGTACAGGTGGCATTGATAATATTACTGAAACTAATCTTAGTCTAAGATATCATACTCATTGTGATCCGAGATTAAACGCAAGTCAATCAATAGAAATGGCTTTTTTAATTGCCGATGAGCTTATAAATGAAAATTGATGGCGAAATAACATTGCCAGGAGATAAGTCAATATCTCACAGATCTCTAATTTTCGGTGCATTGACAAGTGGTACATCTAAATTATTCAATCTTTCAGATGGGGAAGATGTTAAATCCACAATATCTTGTTTAAAAGATTGTAATGTAAAGATTGTTGAAAATAGAAATTATACTACTGTAAATGGAGATGAATTTTCTAAACCCAATAAAGCTCTACATTGTGGAAATTCAGGAACAACAGCAAGACTTCTTGCTGGATTGTTAGCTAATAAAAAAATTAATGCTACACTTATTGGCGACAAGTCATTATCCAAGCGACCTATGCATCGAATAATAAAGCCACTTACAGAAATGGGGTCCATTATAGATAGTAATGATAATTTTTTGCCAATCAAAATTAAAACAAACACTCTGCACGGAATTGATTATCAAAGTCAAATATCAAGTGCTCAATTAAAATCATGCATTCTTATTGCTGCCCTTACTGCAAATACCAAAACAGCTTTTACAGAACCATATTTATCAAGGAATCATTCCGAGCTCTTTCTAAAAAGTTTAGGAGCTAAAATATATACAAAAAAGAACCGAATTGAGATTATGCCTTTTCAAAAGTTAAATGCTTTTAATATTAAAATTCCAAGTGATATATCTAGTGCTTCTTTTTTTATAACTGCAGCATTATTAATGCCTAATTCTAAGCTTTATTTTAAAAATATGCTCCTAAACGAAACACGATTAGGGTTTGTTAAAATACTAAAAAAATATGGAGCAGATATTTCTAGTATCACTGGAAATATTATACATGGAGAGAAAGTCGGTAATTTGACCATTAACTATTCCATTATTAAGCCATTTAAAATTGATGAAGAAAAAATACCGTCAATGATAGACGAAATCCCCTTATTGGCAATACTGGCAACAAAAGCAAAAGGAATTTCAATTGTAAGAGGTGCAAAGGAGTTGCGATATAAAGAATGTGATAGAATAAAAGCAATTTGTCACAATCTAAAAAGAATGAATGCTAAAGTAGAAGAGCTTGAAGACGGCTTTATTATTGAGGGGCCAAGCAATCTAGAGCCGAGAAAAATTCATACATTCAATGATCATCGAATAGCCATGGCATTTACGATCCTCAATAAATCATTAAATGGTACATATAATTTAGATAATACAAATTGTATAAAAGTATCCTATCCAAATTTTATTAAAGATATGAATTCGTTGATGCAATGAAAAAGTTTGCGTTAATAGGATACCCAGTATCTCACTCGATTAGTCCATTATTACATAGTTCAATTTTTTATCAACTCGAACTCGATCATTCTTATGAATTGCAGGAATTGAAAAAAGAAGATTTAGAAAGTTTTGTAAACAGAAATAGATACTATGGATACAATGTTACAATTCCATACAAAAAGACAATATTCAATCATATTAATGAATTTGAAAATTCGTGCGAAAATATAGGTTCAGTAAATTGTATTTTTAAAGATAAGGGGTATAATACAGATTGGAAGGGCTTTGTTCTTTCGCTTAAAAAAAATAATATCGATGTAAGTCAAAAAAAGTGTGCTATCATTGGTGCAGGTGCAACTGCAAAATCTATTGCATATGCACTTATTGAACTTCGTTGCAAATCCATTTCAATTTATAATAGAACACATGAAAATAGAATTTCATTGGAAAATTGGATAAGATTTAAAATCAAAACATATAATACGAAGAATTATGATATTATCATAAATTGCACTTCTTTAGGTATGTGGCCCAACGTTATCGAATCTCCAATAATAAAGTTTATTACCTCAAAAGACCAAATATTTTATGATGTTATTTATAATCCAATTAAAACAAAATTCTTAAAAGAGGCACAAGAAATTGGAGCGAAAACTTTAAATGGTATAGATATGTTGATTTATCAAGCAATTTTATCAAACGAGATTTGGTTAGGGAAAAAATTATTACATCAAATCAATTTTAATGATATAAAAAAAAATATTATGGAGAAAATATGCTAGAAAGAATAAGATTTTTAACCGCAGGAGAATCCCATGGAAAAGGGCTATTAGGAATTATAGAGGGCCTTCCATCAAATATTAAAATTAGTGAAACTTACGTTAAGCAACATCTTAGTAGAAGGCAAAAGGGGCATGGTAGAGGTGGCAGAATGAAAATCGAAGATGATTTTGCAGAATTTATAGGAGGAGTAAGATATGGCGAAACACTTGGTGGTCCTATCGGTCTTCAAATAAAGAACAAGGATTGGGAAAACTGGAAAGATGTAATGGACCATAACATTCCTGAAAAACTTTCAAAGCCAATTACTATGCTAAGACCAGGGCACGCTGACCTCGCAGGCCTGCAAAAATTTGGCATGAATGACATAAGAAATATTTTAGAAAGATCTAGTGCCAGAGAAACCACGATGAGGGTTGCATTAGGCTCTTTCTGTAGAAAGATGCTAGAAGATATCGGAATTGAAATTGGTAGTAGGGTGGTACAAATTCATAACATAAAAGACATTCAAGATGTTGAAACGACCAAGACTCCAAATCAAATCAGCAATTTGGCGGATAAATCACCTGTTAGATGTATTAATAAAAGTAAAGAAAAAGAAATGATGGAAATTATTGACGAAGCAAAAAAACAGGGTGATTCTGTTGGAGGCACCTTTGAATTAATAGCTGATGGTCTTCCATATGGTCTTGGCTCACATTCACAATGGTACAAGAAAATACAAGCAAGATTAACAGGTCTTTTGATGAGCGTAAACGCATTCAAAGCGGTTGAAATTGGCTCGGGAAATGAAATGTCATCTAAATTTGGAAGCGAAGTGCACGACGAAATTGAATACATGAATAATCGATTTACCCGTACAACAAATAATGCCGGTGGCATAGAGGGTGGAATGACCAATGCTCAACGTATACTAGCTTGGGTTTCGATGAAACCAATTTCAACACTGGTTAAACCTTTAAATTCTGTAGATTATATAACTAAAGAGCCAAAAAAAGCTTTCAAAGAAAGAGCTGATTCGTGTGCGGTCCCAGCAGCATCAATAATTTCGGAAAGTATGATGTGCATAGTATTAGCAGATGCTATATTAGAAAAATTTGGGGGGGACTCCATGAATCAACTTAAAATGCATATGAATTCAACTGCTAAATATTAATGAATTATTATTTAATTGGCATGATGGGTTCAGGAAAAACAACAATTGGGAATTTATTATCAAAAGAACTTGATCATAATTTTTTTGATATTGATCAAATTATTGAAAAAAACTATAAAACAACTATTTCTAATTTTTTTGAAATCTATGGTGAAAAAAAATTCAGAGACTCAGAATCATCAATGCTAAAAAAGCTTAATGGTGGAATTATCTCATGTGGGGGAGGAATTATTCTTAACAATGATAATATTTCATTTATGAAAGATAATGGAATATGTATTTTATTGAAAGCATCCACAAAGACTTTAAAATCAAGACTCAATGGTAATAATTCTAGACCATTATTAAAACAATATAAAGATAAAACTAAAATCGATAAAATATGGAAAGAAAGAAGAGAAAAATATTTATACGCTGCAGATTATGAATTTAATACTGATCAAAAAACCCCTGTTCAAATAGCCTCCAAAATAATCGAAACAATATTTTTATGAATAAGGTAGAACTCAAATTAGAAAATAGATCTTATGAAATAATTATAGATAGTGATATTGCTTTTGAAATCAGCAAAGAGCTAAAAAAAATTAAAGACATTAGAAATATTGTTATCATAACGCAACAGACTATTTATAATCTGTATAGTAAAATTTTAAAAAAAGTCCTTCATGAAAATGGTTTAGAATTTCATTTTATAATTCTTGATGACAATGAAAATGCTAAAAGCTTAACTACCTTTTCCGAGGTAATAAATAGTTTAATTGAATTTAATTGCAACAAATCATCGATAATATTTGCATTTGGGGGAGGCGTAGTTGGTGATCTTTCTGGTTTTGTAGCATCTACATTTATGCGAGGAATATCATATTATCAAATCCCTACTACATTTTTATCGATGATTGATTCATCCATTGGAGGAAAAACTGCCATAAATACAGAAAAAGGGAAAAATTTAATTGGAACTATATATCAACCAAAAAAAGTTTTTATAAATCCGGATTTTATGAACTCTTTACCTTTAAGAGAAATTAGCTCTGGCATGGGGGAGCTAATTAAATATGGTTTGATTTGGGATAAAGATTTTTTAAATGATGTTTTAAAGTATAGTGAGAATAACTCTCAAAAAAATATTAGTTATTTCATTCATAAATCCTGTCAAATAAAATCACAAATTGTTGAAAAAGATGAAAAGGATAAAGGTTTGAGAAAAATTTTAAATTTTGGACATACAATTGGCCATGCGTTAGAGAGCTATTTTGAATATGAAACAATAAAACATGGAGAATCGGTTGCATTGGGAATGATTTGTGAATCATGGATTTCTAAAGAAATGGGATTGATAGAGCCAAAAACCTATGAATCGATTCATAGGTCTATAACTTCTTTAAGTTTGCCTGAAATAAATAAAATTGATAAGAAAAAGTTTTACGATTTCATTTTAAAAGATAAAAAACACCAATCAAAAAAGCTAAATTTTGTTTTATTAAAAGGTATAGGAAAACCCATTATTGATATTAATGTCCAAAAAAATTTGATATTAAAATCATTGGATGTGATAATATGATAATATTAATAATCAATGGTCCAAACTTAAATCTATTAGGAGTTAGAAACCCTGAACAGTATGGAAAAGAATCGTTAACTGATATTGAAAAGTGGATTAAAATAAATGCAACGCCAAAAATAAAAAAAATTATTTTTTTTCAGTCTAATCACGAAGGAAAAATTATAGACATAATACATGAGCTATATAAAAAGATAGATGGAATTATAATTAATCCAGGAGCATTAACACATTATTCATATTCTTTGAGAGATGCTATTGAATCAGTTCAAATCCCCACGGTTGAAATACACCTATCTAACATCATGGATAGAGAAAGTTTTAGAAAAACGTCTGTTATTAAAGACATATGTATAAGTCAAGTTTTTGGAAAAGGGAAAAAGGGGTATTTAGATGCGATTAATATTCTTTGTAATTATAAAGAAAATCAATTATGATAATCTTGAATTGATTTAACGCTATAATCATCTTTATGGCTAACCGCATCTACTGCTGCATTTGCTCCTGATAAAGTAGTGATAGCTAGAATACCTTTTTTTATACAAGCTTTCCCAATTGCCTCTTCATCAAATCTAGATTGCGCCCCTAATGGAGTGTTTATTACTAAATTTATCTCTCCATTTTTAATTCCATCAACAACATTGGGTCTACCTTCTCCAACTTTATAGATTCTTTCAGTCTTCATTCCATTTTCGTTTAATAAAATTGAGGTTCCAGCTGTGGCAATTATTGTAAAGCCAATATCGTTTAATTTTTTTGCAATTGGTATCATAGCTTTTTTATCACCATCATTAACTGATATAAAAACTTTGCCCTTTTTCGGCAAGTTGTTTCCTGCGCTAATAGAGGCTCTCAAAAAGGACTCGCCCATTGTTTTTGATATGCCCATAACCTCACCTGTAGATTTCATTTCTGGGCTTAAGAATATTGACTCTTCAGGAAATTTATTAAATGGAAGAACAGCTTCTTTAACAGCGATGTGTTTATAATGTCTCCAATCTTTTAATTTAAAACTGTTTAATTTAGCCCCTCCTGCTATCTGGGCTGCTATTTTTGCTAAAGGAGTATTAGTAGTTTTACTTACAAATGGAATGGTTCTACTAGCTCTTGGATTTACCTCGAGTACATATACTTTTTTATTTTTATAAGCAAATTGAATATTGATCAATCCTTTTACTTTTAATTTTAAAGATAATTGTTCTGTTATTTTTTTAATTTCATCGAGCGATTGTTTGCTAATTTTATACGGTGGTAAAACGCAGGCTGAATCTCCTGAGTGAATTCCTGCCTCTTCTATGTGTTGCATGATAGCTCCAATGTGAACAGACTCACCATCACATAGGGCATCCACGTCAAATTCAAATGCATCTTCTAAAAACTCATCTATTAAAATTGGATGGCCCTCTGTCACATCGGCATTTCTAGAGATATATTCAACCAATTGCTGCCGCGAATACACAATTTCCATCGCTCTTCCTCCCAGAACGTAGCTTGGTCTTGCTAAAACGGGATAACCAATATTTTCAGCAACGCTTACAACTTCGTCAAGTGTTCTTCCGGTGCCATAACGAGGACATTCAACATTTAATTCATCAAGAATTTTCCCAAATTTTTCTCTATCCTCTGCAAGGTCAATACTCTGGGGCGATGTTCCTAAAATGGGAACTCCTGCCTGTGCTAACTTCATAGCGATCTTAAGTGGGGTTTGACCACCGAACTGTATTAACACCCCATCTGGTTTTTCGAACTCAACAATATTTAGAACATCCTCAAAAGTAACAGGCTCAAAATACAATCTATCAACCAGATCAAAGTCTGTACTTACTGTTTCAGGGTTACAATTAATCATAATAGTTTTATAACCCTCCTCCTTCAAACCAAACACTGCTTGAACGCAACAATAATCAAACTCAATACCTTGTCCTATCCTATTAGGACCTCCTCCTAAAATAATTACTTTTTTTCCTTCTAGTGGTTCAATTTCATTTTCTTGGTCATAAGTTGAATAACAATATGGGGTCTGAGCTACAAATTCTGCTGCGCAAGTATCTACGACTTTATATGAAGGTAAGATTTTTTTCTTTATTCGCTCTTCTCTAATTGAATTTTCAGACTGATTTCTGTATCTAGCTATTTGACTATCAGAAAACCCATTTTCTTTAAGCTTTCTAATAGAATCATCATCTGTCATTAATGATAATATTTGGATATGGCTCAAAAACCAGGGATCGATCTTTGTGATTTCATAAATTTCTTCTAATGATTTTCCTTCAATAAAAGCTTCTCTAATCTTTAAAAGTCTAAAACTGGTTCCATATTGTAATTTTGATAAGTCAAGTGGCCTAGCGCGATGAATATCTGGGTCATTTTCGGTTGGAGGTTTTGCTTCCAATCCATCAATCCCAACCTCAAGCGAACGATAAGCCTTTTGTAAGGACTCCTGAAAAGTTCTACCAATAGCCATAACCTCACCTACGCTCTGCATTTGAACGCCTAAATGGCCAGATGCTGAAGGGAACTTTTCAAAGTCAAATCTTGGGACTTTTGTAACAACATAATCAATAGTGGGCTCAAAAGCAGCAAGAGTTTTCCCGGTGATATCGTTTTGTAATTCATCCAATGTAAAACCAACTGCTAACTTAGCAGCAACCTTTGCTATTGGAAACCCAGTTGCTTTTGAAGCTAAAGCTGATGATCTGCTTACACGAGGATTCATCTCTATGATGATACATCTACCATTTTCAGGGTTTACCGCAAACTGAACATTTGATCCCCCAGTTTCCACTCCTATTGTTCTCAAACACTGAATGGACCAGTTGCGCATTTGTTGATATTCTTTATCAGATAAGGTCATCGCAGGTGCTACTGTTACAGAATCTCCGGTGTGCACTCCCATTGGATCAATATTTTCTATGGAGCAAACAATGATAGCATTATCAGCGTTATCGCGAATAACCTCTAATTCGTATTCTTTCCAGCCAAGCAAAGACTCTTCAATTAAAACTTCTGTAATAGGGCTAGCATTCAATCCGTTTTCTACTAACTGCTGAAACTCTTCAAAGTTATAAGCAACCGACCCACCAGTTCCTCCTAAGGTGAATGATGGTCTAATGATAATTGGAAATTGTATAGAATCAAGCAGTGCATTAGCCTCTTCCCAAGTATGAACAAAGCCTCCTTGAGCTGTATCAATACCGATTTCATCCATTGCTTTTTTAAACAGTTCTCTGTCTTCTGCTTTTTCTATTGCGTCTACCTGTGCGCCAATGAGTTTTATGCCATACTTGTCAAACAAACCGCTTTTTTTAAGATCCATTGCAAGATTAAGAGCTGTTTGCCCACCAACGGTTGGCAATATCGCATCTGGTTTTTCTTTAATAATAATTGATTCAATATAATCAACTGTTAGAGGCTCAATATAAGTGGCATCAGCTAAATTAGGGTCGGTCATTATAGTTGCCGGGTTTGAATTAACTAAGACAACTCTATAGCCTTCCTCTTTCAAGGCTCTAGTAGCTTGAGTCCCAGAATAATCAAACTCACATGCTTGACCAATGATAATTGGACCTGCACCGATAATTAGAATTGAACTTATGTCATCTCTTTTAGGCATTCATCATCTCAATAAATTGATTAAATAAGTATCTGCTGTCATGCGGACCAGGGCTTGATTCCGGATGATACTGAACTGAAAAAGCAGGAATATCGGTACAACGAATTCCTCCAGAGGTATTGTCATTTAAATTAATATGGGTAGAAATCACGTTAGGAGGCAACGAATCGAGATCAACCGCAAATCCATGATTCTGGCTCGTTATCTCAACTGTATTTTTTTCATTGTTTCTTACTGGATGATTTATGCCTCTATGTCCAAATTTCAATTTAAAAGTTGATGCTCCAAGCGCAAGAGCTAATATTTGGTGTCCCAAACAAATACCAAACAATGGAACCTTTCCTAATAATTTTTTAACAGTTTCAATTCCATAAGTAACAGCAAGAGGGTCACCAGGCCCATTACTCAAAAAAACACCATCTGGTTCAAATGAAAGAATATCCTCGGCTTTAATGCTAGCTGGAAAGACTGTAAGTTCACATCCTATATCTGATAGAAGGCGTAAAATATTTTTTTTAATACCAAAATCAATAACAGCTACTTTATATCGCCCTTTTCCTGGCCATTTGTATTTTTTTTGAGTTGTAACATCTTTCGCTAAATCCAAACCATTCATATCTGGAAATTTTTTCAATTTTTTATCTAAGCTTTGTATGTCTAGATCATTAGATGAGATGATGCCATTCATTGCGCCTTTGTCTCTTATGTGTCTTGTCAGAGAACGGGTATCAATTTCTTTGATACCAACAATTTTATTTTTTTTAAGATATTCACCTAAGGATTGGGTGGATCTCCAATTCGACGGAGTCATAGTTTCTTCTTTTATCACAAAGCCCGCTACTTGAATATTTTCAGATTCAACATCCTCTTCATTTATACCGTAATTTCCAATGTGAGGTGATGTCATTGTTACAATTTGTTTACAATAGGATGGGTCTGTTAAAATTTCTTGGTAGCCGGTCATACCTGTATTAAAGCATACTTCGCCAACAGTCTCCCCTTGATATCCAAACGATCTTCCTTGAAAAATTCTGCCATCAGCTAAGAGCAAGATTGTTGAATTTGACTTATTCAATTATATAAATCCATTATTTTTTTGTTAAAGACCAAGACCCGTCCCAATCTTTTCCTGGAGGGTTGTCTCTGTAATGTTCGCATCGTGGGATGTAAATCCTGCTAGGGTTTGTTTTTCTTCCAGGGAACATATCTTCAAGCTTATCAGAGGCTTTAAAGGCTTTTATAGCTTTATCCCATTCTTGGTTTCTATATAATTCCAAGGCTTT
>CENX01206245.1_pt1 | contig 14970 bp, 22 predicted proteins | sample 361321 | NCBI WGS metagenome assembly CENX01 (sample SAMEA2619678, study PRJEB7988) | marine metagenome | isolation source: saline water (ENVO:00002010), including | reverse complement strand
CTACAAGAACTTACCGTGGTCATGTCGCAGATAAGAAAGCCAAGCGATAAGCTTGCTGGTCAGGGGTTAAATAGATGGAAGTTTCAGCTAAATTATCAGGCGCTACAATATCGGCTCAAAAAGCTCGATTAGTTGCCGATCAAATTCGAGGCAAAAGCGCTGAAGAGGCTTTGGATATTTTGACTTTCAGTAACAAAAAAGCGGCTGATCTAGTTCTCAAGTTGCTTAACTCTGCCATTGCAAATGCAGAGCATAACGAAGGTGCTGATATTGACGAGTTAAAGGTCTCAAGTATTTTTGTTAATGAAGGTAGAACGTTGAAACGCCTCAGACCGCGTGCTAAAGGTAGAGCAGATCGTATTTTAAAGCGCTCTTGTCATATAACAGTTAAGGTTGCTGATTAAAGCAGTAAGTTAGGAGTAGACCATATGGGTCAAAAAGTTCACCCAACAGGCATTCGATTAGGGATAACCAAGCAGCATTCGTCTGTTTGGTACGCTGAAAGTAAAGATTACGCAGACCGATTGGTTGGCGATCTTAAGATCCGCGAGTACATAGAAAATAAGCTTAAAAATGCTTCTGTAAGCAAGGTTGTTATTGAGCGTCCAGCACAAACAGCCAGGATAACTATCCATACTGCTCGACCAGGTATTGTCATCGGTAAAAAAGGTGAAGATGTTGAGAAATTACGCCAAGATCTCGCAACCCGACTTGGTGTGCCAGTTACCATTAACATTGATGAGATTCGTAAGCCTGATTTGGATGCCAAACTAGTCGCGCAAAATGTTTCTGGCCAGCTTGAGCGACGTGTCATGTTCAGACGCGCAATGAAGCGCGTTGTTCAAAATGCGATGCGAGCGGGTGCTGAGGGCATTAAAGTTCAAGTCGGTGGTCGACTTGGTGGCGCTGAAATTGCCCGAAGTGAATGGTATCGAGAAGGACGAGTACCGTTGCACACCCTTCGAGCCGATATTGATTATGCTACCTATGAGGCTTTAACCACTTATGGGATCCTTGGCATTAAAGTATGGATCTTCAAAGGTGAAGTGCTTGATACACCTGCTGTAGCTGAGCAATCAGCCGGCACTAACTAACAGAATTTATGATAAGAGTTAAGACTGATGTTACAACCTAAACGTACAAAGTTCCGCAAGGTTCAAAAGGGCCGCAACCGCGGCCTTGCACATCGCGGCAGTAAGGTGAGTTTTGGCGAGTTTGGCTTGAAGTCGACTGGTCGTGGCAGAATCACTGCTAGACAGATAGAGGCGGCGCGTAGAGCGATGACTCGCCATATTAAGCGTGGCGGTAAAATTTGGATTCGTGTCTTTCCTGATAAGCCGATTACTCAGAAGCCTTTAGAGGTTCGTCAAGGTAAAGGTAAGGGTAACGTTGAATACTGGGTGGCGCAGGTGCTGCCTGGCAAAGTACTTTATGAAGTTGAAGGTGTCTCTGAAGAATTGGCTCGCGAAGCGTTTGCGCTTGCGGCGGCAAAGTTGCCATTACCAACAACTTTTGTTAAGCGGACGGTCATGTAATGAAAGCATCAGAACTAAGAGAAAAATCAGCTGAAGAGTTAGGTCAGCAATTAAATGACTTATTGGAAGAGCAATTCCGTTTGCGTACTCGAAAGGCCACTGGTCAACTCACTCAAACGCATTTATTGCAAACTAACCAGCGTGATATCGCACGAATTAAAACTGTATTGAACGAACATAAGAAGGCGTAACTAATGGCGAACCAAGAAATTAATGTACGCACGATCACTGGTAAAGTTGTCAGTGACAAGATGGACAAAACCATCACGGTATTGGTCGAGCGAAGAGTAAAGCATGAGTTATATGGCAAATACATTACTCGCTCTACTAAGTTGCATGCGCACGATGAAAACAATGACTGTAATGAGGGCGATACAGTGGCAATTATAGAGTCGCGACCTATGTCTAAGACAAAGACTTGGAAGTTACAATCAATAGTCGAAAAAGCGGCTCAAGTTTAAATATATTATTAAGCTTCTTTAGTTTTGTTAGGAGCACTATAGGTTTCGGAGTAAGGCGATGATTCAAACTGAAAGTTATTTAGATGTTGCTGACAACAGTGGTGCTCGTCGAGTGATGTGCATCAAAGTGTTGGGTGGTTCGCATCGTCGATATGCACGCGTGGGTGATATCATTAAAGTCACTGTTAAAGAGGCGATTCCTCGTGGCAAGGTTAAGAAGGGCCAGGTGATGAATGCGGTTGTGGTAAGAACTAAGAAAGGTGTTAGACGGCCTGACGGTTCATTAATTCGCTTTGATGATAATGCAGCAGTGTTGTTGAATCAGACAATGGCTCCAATAGGTACGCGTATTTTCGGACCAGTTACTCGCGAGCTTAGAAGTGAGAGGTTTATGAAAATCATTTCTTTGGCTCCTGAGGTTTTATAGTCGTCTTTTCAGAGCGGCGAGCTAATAGGCATTTCACGAATACAGACGAAGATAGAAAGCTATGAAAAAGATCAAGAGCGAAGATGAAGTCATTGTTCTGGCTGGTAAAGACAAAGGTAAGCGTGGCAAAGTCACCAAAATATTGGATGATGGCCGCGTATTGGTTTCGGGTGTGAATATGATTAAGAAGCATACCAAGCCAAACCCACAGGCTGGTATAGCCGGTGGAATTGTGGAAAAGGAATCGCCATTACAGAGTTCAAACATTGCTATTTACAACGCAGCAACAAGTAAAGCTGACCGTGTAGGCTTCAGGATTGAAGACGGTAAGAAAGTAAGGTTTTTTAAGTCAAATAACGAATTGATTAATTAGGTTTAGGCGTAGAGATGGCTAGATTAAAAGATGTATACAACAATGAGTTAGCGCCTAAGTTAAAGGCAGAGCTAGGTCTTGATAATGTTATGGAAGTGCCGCGTATTACCAAAATCACTCTTAATATGGGTGTGGGTGAAGCTTTAGGTGATAAAAAAGTGTTGGAGCATGCAGTAAGCAACTTAGAGCAAATCTCTGGACAAAAGGTCGTGGTGACGCGAGCTCGTAAGTCAATTGCAGGCTTTAAAGTGAGAGAAGACTGGCCAATTGGCTGCAAAGTCACCTTAAGACGCGAGCGTATGTACGAGTTTTTAGATCGCTTAATTGCCATTTCTATTCCTCGGATTCGTGATTTCCGAGGTTTGAATGCAAAGTCATTTGATGGTCGCGGTAATTATTCAATGGGTGTTAATGAGCAGATTATTTTCCCAGAAATTGATTACGATAAAATAGATGCTATCCGTGGTTTAGACATTTCAATAACAACAACGGCAAAAACTGATGATCAGGGCAGGGCGCTTTTATCGGCATTTAACTTCCCATTTCGGACTTAAAGTTAACCCTATAGAAAATTAAAATTTAGAGGCATGATTGATGGCTAAGCAGTCAATGATACAGCGAGAAAATAAGCGCGCAAAAACAGTTGCTAAATACGCAGCCAAACGAGCAACTTTGAAAGCGATCATAGTCGACCAAAATGCCAGTGATGAAGATCGCTGGAACGCACAAATGGCCTTGCAAAAGCAGCCTAGAAACGCCAGTAGTAGCCGCCAGCGTCGTCGCTGTCAGGTTACCGGCAGGCCTCATGGTGTTTACCGAAAGTTTGGCCTGTGCCGAAATAAGTTAAGAGAAGCTGCTATGAATGGTTACGTGCCCGGTTTAGTCAAGGCTAGTTGGTAATTGAGAATTTAAATTAAATTTGTGGTGCTCTCCGCTGATTCAGCGGCCTGTGCTGGAGAAAGATTATGAGTATGCAAGATCCTATCGCTGATATGCTAGCCAGAATTCGTAACGGTCAAATGGCTGCGAAAACGGTTGTCAATATGCCTTCATCTAAAACAAAAGTTTCTATCGCTAAGGTGTTGATGAGCGAGGGTTTCGTCTCTACCGTTGATGTAAGCAATGATGGCGCTAAGGCGGAATTGTCAATTGGCCTTAAGTACCATGAAGGCCGCCCAGTTATCGAAGAGATCAATCGTGCTAGTCGCCCTGGTTTACGTTCATACAAAGGCAGTGCAGAGCTGCCTAAAGTTCGAGGTGGTTTGGGTGTCGCAATTATCTCTACTAGTAAAGGTTTGATGACAGATAGTCAAGCTCGCTCAGCTGGAGTGGGTGGCGAGGTGCTCTGCACAGTATTTTAATGGTTTTAGTGGGTGGTTATTGTGCCCATAATGCCAAGTAGAAATTTGATACTACAATAAACACTTGTTGTGAAACTTAGGTAATTAGATATGTCTCGAGTAGCAAATAATCCTGTCGCAGTTCCCTCGGGTGTTGAGATAAAACTTGATCAATCAAGCCTGTCAGTTAAAGGTAGTAAGGGTAAGCTCGACCTGTCAATTCATAATTTGGTTGAAGTTGCTTTTGATGATGGCACTATAACTTTTGCTGCACGTAATAGCAGTAAAGAGTCTCGTGCTATGTCAGGGACTTTTCGTTCTTTAGTCAACAATATGGTAGTTGGTGTTGATAAAGGCTTTGAGAAAAAATTAGTCCTCAACGGCGTTGGTTATCGGGCTAAAGCGGCGGGCAAAACCTTGAATCTTACATTGGGTTTTTCTCACCCAGTTGATTATACGCTGCCTGAGGGTGTTACTGCTGAAACGCCCAGTCAGACTGAGGTGGTCATCAAAGGTATCGATAAGCAGTTAGTCGGTCAAGTTGCTTCAGAAATCCGCGCTTTTAGACCCCCTGAGCCTTATAAAGGTAAAGGTGTTCGTTATGCTGATGAATATGTTCGTCGCAAAGAAGCTAAGAAGAAATAATTGTTAATCGCATAGGTTTTAAGATGAGTGATAAAAAAATTGCAAGAACACGACGAGCGCGACGTAGTCGAGTAAAAATGCGGGAGTTGGGTGCTGAGCGATTGAGCGTTAATCGCACACCAAGACATATTTATGCACAGATTATCTCTGCTACTGGTGATCAAGTGTTAGCAACAGCATCTACATTAGATGCTAGTTTGCGCAGTGGTAGCACTGGTAATATCGATGCGGCAAAAGCTGTGGGTGCATTGATTGCACAGCGCGCCAAAGCAGCGGGAGTTAGTGAAGTATCGTTTGATCGAAGCGGTTACAAATACCATGGTCGAGTAAGAGCGTTGGCCGATGCCGCGCGTGAAGCAGGTTTGAAATTCTAGGATAGCGTTATGGCGTTTAATGAGCAAAATAAAGACAACGAAGAAGGCCTTCAGGAAAAGCTGGTTCAAGTTAACCGTGTAGCCAAGGTTGTAAAAGGTGGCCGTATTTTTGGTTTCACTGCTTTGACGGTAGTTGGCGATGGTAACGGTAAAGTTGGTTTCGGCAGAGGTAAGGCCCGTGAAGTACCTGTGGCGATTCAAAAGGCGATGGAAGCCGCGCGCCGAAATATGGTAACCGTTGAGATCACATCAGGCACTTTGCAGTATCCGGTCAAAGCTGCGCATGGCGCTTCAAAAGTGTATATGCAGCCAGCATCTGAAGGTACTGGTGTCATTGCTGGTGGTGCTATGCGAGCTGTTTTAGAAGTCGCTGGTGTAACCAATGTTTTAGCTAAATGCTATGGGTCAACTAACCCAGTGAATGTTGTCCGTGCGACTATTAAAGGTCTATCTGATATGCGCTCACCAGAGCAGGTAGCAGATAAGCGTGGTAAATCAATTAATGAAGTAACGGCATAGTTTATATTTTGCCTATACGAAATATGCGTGATCGGAGTTAAGACTCATGGCAGCTGGAAAAACAATTACAGTCAAACAAACTCGAAGTAGTGCGGGCCGTATCAAGGCACACAAATCCTGCCTTTTGGGGCTAGGATTGCGCCGCATCAACCATGTGGTTAGCGTTGAAGATACTCCTTCGAACCGCGGTATGATTAATCGCGTTCACTATATGGTCAGTGTTCAGGAAGCAGAGAAATGAGCGACTTAATGCGTCTAAATAATATTAAGCCAGCCGACGGCCATAAAAACCGCGCAAAACGTGTTGGTAGAGGCATCGCCAGTGGTTTAGGTAAAACCTGTGGCCGCGGTCATAAGGGTCAAAAGTCGCGTTCTGGCGGTAGCGTTAGACCGGGTTTTGAAGGCGGTCAAATGCCATTACAAAAGCGGTTGCCTAAATATGGTTTTACCTCGCGTATTGGTCGGGTCAGTGACCAAATTAGAGTTGGTGAATTAGCCAACATAGAGTCCGAAGTTATTGACTTAGCTGCGATAAAAGCAGCCGGTTTAGTCAATAGCAATATTTTGCAGGTCAAAGTTTTCTTGCAAGGTGAAATTAATAAAGCGGTTACGGTTAAAGGTCTTCGAGTATCAGCCGGAGCACGTGCGGCAATTGAAGCTGCTGGCGGCAAAGTAGAAGACTAACTGACAGCCTCAACGCTGTCTTAAATCACGAATGAAAGCTTAAAGATAAAGATAATAGATTATGGCGAAGCCACAACTATCACCGAATATGCAATCAGGCCTTGGCGAGCTATGGGCCAGGCTTCGTTTTGTCTTATTGGCGATCATTATTTATCGTATTGGCACGCATATACCCGTGCCTGGCATTAATCCAAACAGTTTAGCCGACATGTTTAACCGTAGTGAAGGCACGATTTTAGATATGTTCAATATGTTTTCTGGTGGTGCGCTTGAAAGAATGAGTATATTAGCGCTCGGCATCATGCCTTATATTTCAGCGTCGATTATCATGCAGTTAATGGGCTCGGTGAGCGACACTTTGAGTCAGCTTAAAAAAGAAGGCGAGTCAGGTCGAAGAAAAATCACTCAATATACTCGTTATTTAACGGTTGGGCTTGCTCTGATCCAAGCAGCAGGCATGTCAGCAGGCCTAGCTAATCAAGGTCTTTCTTATGTTTCAGGTATTGGTTTTTATTTGCCGGCGGTTATTTCTTTAGTGACTGGCGCAGTATTCATGATGTGGTTAGGCGAGCAGGTCACTGAGCGTGGCATTGGTAATGGTATTAGTTTATTGATATTTGCTGGTATTGTTGCTGGTTTACCAGGTGCTGTTGTTCAATCACTGGAGCAGGCTCGACAAGGCGAGTTAAATTTATTATTGCTGTTAGGGATATTATTTTTAGCGATCGCACTGATCTTCTTTATTGTTCGAATTGAGCGAGGCCAGCGACGTATCACCGTTAATTATGCAAAACGTCAGCAAGGTAAAAAGATGTTTGCAGCCCAAACCAGTCACTTGCCGTTGAAAGTTAATATGGCTGGCGTTATCCCCGCTATCTTCGCCTCAAGTATTTTATTATTTCCTGCCTCAATCGCTCAGTGGTTTGGTCAATCATCAGACGGCTCTGAATGGTTGCAAGAATTAGCTTTATATATCAGTCCAGGACAGCCTTTGAATGTGTTGTTATTTTCGGGTTTTATTATTTTCTTTTGCTTCTTTTATACGGCTTTGATGTTTAATCCCGATGAAGTGGCAGATAATTTAAAGCGCTCTGGTGCATTTATTCCTGGAATTCGTCCAGGTAAGCAGTCGGCCGAATATATCGACGGTGTATTAACCCGATTAACCATGTTTGGCTCTCTTTACATGGCTGGAATTTGTTTGTTGCCACAGTTTTTACAGGTATTTGCGAATGTCCCCTTTTATTTGGGCGGAACATCTTTATTGATCGTTGTTGTCGTGGTCATGGACTTTATGTCGCAAGTCCAGTCACATTTAATGTCTCATCAGTATGATTCTGTGATGAAAAAAGCAAATTTGAAGAATTTTGGTGGTAGTGGTTTAGCCCCTCGATAGGTTTAGATGAGTGGGTCGTGTGCTTGTGAAAAGCACCTCGAAAAATTGGAGTAATATCATGAAAGTGCGTGCATCGGTAAAAAAGATCTGCCGTAACTGCAAAATAATTCGCAGAAACGGTTCAGTGAGAGTTATTTGTAAGGCTGAACCAAGACATAAGCAGCGCCAAGGATAGTCTAAAATTTAATCAGTTTGATTTTATTGACTTATAGCGGTATGCTACCGCGCCTTTTTTGACTGGCAATGTTAGATCGTTAGATTGTTTTTTTACGCAGATATTTTTAAGTTACTGTTTCATAAATAATTTTTATCATTAACTTAAATTTTTCTGTTTCACGTTAAAATTGTTTTAATTGCTTGTAGTAGCTAAATTTGGAGATTTTTAATGGCCCGTATAGCCGGAGTCAACATTCCCGACCATAAACATACAGTGATAGCACTGACCTATATTTATGGGGTTGGAAGAACAGCAGCAGAAAAGCTCTGCCAAACGGTGGGTGTCGACCCAGCGGTAAAAATTAGCACGCTGACTGAAGGTGAACTTGATAACTTGCGTAATGAAGTTGCTAAGCTGTCAGTAGAGGGTGACTTGCGCCGAGAGGTCTCTATGAATATTAAGCGTTTGCTGGACCTAGGATGTTATCGGGGCCTCCGTCACCGAAGAAGCTTACCCCTGCGTGGTCAGCGAACGAAAACTAATGCACGGACCCGAAAAGGGCCTCGTAAACCGATCCGTAAATAGATCAATTCTTTTCGATAACGATTGATAGCGAATAAGCTAGGAAGTTAGACAAATGGCAAAACCGGGCTCACAAGGTACGCGTAAAAAAGTTAAAAAGACGGTTGCTGATGGCATTGCGCACATTCATGCATCCTTTAATAACACCATTATTACGATCACAGATCGACAAGGAAATGCACTTTCATGGGCAACCGCTGGTGGATCAGGTTTTCGAGGCTCTCGAAAGAGTACTCCCTTTGCGGCACAGGTTGCTTCAGAGCGTGCAGGTAATGCTGCAAAAGAGTTCGGTTTACAGAATCTGGATGTCGAGGTAAAAGGCCCAGGCCCTGGCCGTGAATCCGCTGTACGAGCATTGCATAGCTGCGGCTTCAACATCAGCAGTATTATAGACGTTACACCGATACCCCATAATGGTTGTCGTCCACCAAAGAAAAGACGAGTTTAAGTTTAAAACGTCCTATTAATATTATTTATGATCGATTTTTTATAAATAATTAAAGATAAATTTTTAGCAGCAGAGCGCAGGAATAAAATTATGGCTCGATATTTAGGCCCAACCTGTAAGTTAGCACGACGCGAGGGTACAGACCTCTTTTTGAAAAGTGGTGTGCGCGCCCTAGATAGCAAATGTAAGGCGGAATCTGTTCCCGGCGTACATGGTGCTAGACGTGGTCGTTTGTCTGATTACGGTGTTCAGTTACGTGAAAAGCAAAAAGTTAGACGTCTTTATGGCGTGTTAGAAAAGCAATTTCGTAACTATTATAAAAAAGCCGCTAAGCAGAAAGGCGCAACTGGCGAAAATCTTTTGCAAATGTTGGAAGGTCGACTAGATAATGTAGTTTACCGCATTGGTTTTGGTGCTACTCGGGCTGAATCACGGCAGTTAGTTTCTCACGGTTCTATCTTAGTGAATGATAAAGTGGTGAATATTGCTTCTTACCAAGTTCAAGCCGGTGATGTGGTTTCAGTTAGAGAGAAAGCGAAAAAGCAATTGCGTATTCAATCGGCTATGTCTTTGGCCGCGCAACGAGGCCATGTTGACTGGATTGATGTCAGTGAAGCTAATTTCCAAGGGACATATAAATCATCACCTGAGCGTGCTGATTTACCCTCTGAAATCAATGAAAGTTTGATAGTTGAGTTGTACTCAAAGTAATAAGTGTGAATGTTTTTTGCTGGTCTTTTCGACCAAGTGCCTAACATTCTCACGTAAACTTGATGGTTACTTTTTATAAAGATGCCGATTAAGTAGAGAAAGTTAGTCCAGAGTCATATCTTTAATAGGAAGTGATTCACTAAACATCCACGATCTTGAAATGTTTTTATCAAATATAGGTAGCGATATGCTAAGTGCAGGCAGCGATTTACTTACACCACACAAGATTGATATTGAAGAGCTCAGTCAGACTCGAGCTAAAATAACCCTAGAACCTTTAGAACGTGGTTTCGGCCATACACTAGGAAACGCTTTACGTCGTATTTTATTGTCATCAATGCCTGGTTCGGCAATCAGTGATGTTGAAATTGATGGTGTATTACATGAATACAGCGCTATCGAAGGCGTGCAAGAAGATGTGATTGAAATATTGCTGAACCTGAAAGGGGTTTCAGTGATTATGAATGATCGTGATACGACAGTATTGACACTTTCAAAAACAGGCCCTGGTGTGGTTACTGCCGGTGATATCCAGTTGGATCATGAAGTTGAAATAAAAAATCCTGAGCATGTTATTGCCCACCTCAATGATAGCGGTTCATTATCAATGAAGTTAACCGTCACTTCTGGCCGAGGTTATCAGCCAGTTGATTCTCGATCCGTTGATGATGAAGAGTCAAAAGTGATTGGCCGTTTGCAGTTGGATGCCTCATATAGCCCTGTTAGACGCGTATCTTATGTTGTTGACAGCGCTAGAGTAGAGCAGCGAACTGACCTTGATAAGTTAATCATTGACTTAGAAACAAACGGTACGCTTGATTCTGAAGAGGCGATTCGCCGAGCGGCTACAATTCTACAACGTCAGTTAGCGGTCTTTGTTGATCTTGAAGGCGAGAAAGAGCTCGAGCCCGCGCAACAAGAAGAAGAGATAGATCCTATTTTATTACGTCCGGTTGATGATTTAGAATTGACTGTTCGTTCAGCTAATTGTTTAAAAGCTGAAAATATTTATTATATTGGCGACTTAGTGCAACGTACCGAAGTTGAATTGTTGAAAACGCCGAATTTGGGTAAAAAATCTTTAACAGAAATTAAAGACGTGTTGGCATCAAGAGGGCTTTCATTAGGTCTTCGTTTAGATAACTGGCCGCCTGCTAGTCTTCGTAACGACGATAAAATTCTTACATAGCAGATAGAATATTAGCGTTTTAATTTAACTTGAAAATATAGGGAACCTTGCCATGCGTCATCGTCATAGTGGCAGACAGCTCAACCGTAATTCGTCTCATCGTAAAGCGATGTTTCGTAACATGACCAATTCATTGGTTGAGCATGAAATGATCCGAACAACACTGCCTAAGGCGAAAGAATTGCGCCGCTTCGCTGAGCCTTTGATCACTCTAGCTAAACAGGACAGTGTTGCTAATCGTCGATTAGCATTTGATAGAACCCGCAGTAAGGACGCTGTTGGTAAACTATTCTCTGAGCTAGGCCCTCGTTACGAGGCTCGCCCTGGTGGTTATATTCGTATTTTGAAGTGTGGCTACCGGACTGGTGATAAAGCTCCTATGGCCTATGTTGAACTGGTTGATCGCCCGCAAAATGATGAATTAGACTTCGACGATGATTTTGATGACGAATAAGATGCTCCATTAAAAAACCGAGCGAAGCTCGGTTTTTTTATGTTTGTTGAAAATAAATAAAGAAAATAAAGTTATTTTTTTAGTAACGGTTTAAGAAATTTACCGGTGTGTGATTTTTTAACCTCGATAATTGCCTCAGGTGTTCCTTCGGCAATTATTTGACCGCCGCCACTGCCGCCTTCTGGCCCAAGATCAATTATCCAATCGGCCGTTTTAATCACATCGAGATTATGTTCGATGATGACCATCGTATTGCCTCTGTCGCGTAATTGATGCAATACCGTTAATAGTTGCTGGATATCGGCAAAGTGAAGTCCTGTGGTGGGTTCGTCAAGGATATATAATGTTCTGCCTGTGTCGCGTTTGGAGAGCTCCTTAGCTAATTTTACCCGCTGAGCCTCGCCGCCGGACAAAGTTGTAGCTGCTTGACCGAGGTTGACATAGCTGAGGCCAACATCGATTAAGGTTTGAAGTTTTTTTGCAATAGAAGGTATGACCGAGAAGAACTCGAGCGCATCTTCTGCCGTCATATCCAACACTTGATAAATATTTTTTCCTTTATAGGTGACTTCTAAGGTTTCGCGGTTATAGCGCTGGCCTTTACAGATGTCACAGGCGACGTAAACGTCGGGTAAGAAATGCATCTCGACCTTGATGACACCGTCGCCTTGACAGGCTTCACAGCGACCACCCTTAACATTAAAACTGAACCGTCCAGGTTTATAGCCACGTGTGCGAGCTTCTTGGGTGCCAGCAAATAATTCGCGGACTGGCGTAAAAATACCAGTGTAGGTAGCAGGATTAGAACGAGGTGTTCGACCAATCGGACTTTGATCAATGTCGATACATTTATCTAAAAGATCTAAACCTTCAATTGAGTCGTGAGGAGCTGGTTTGAGGGTTGTCGCACCATTTAGTGCAATGGCAGCAGCGGGGTAGAGCGTACCGTTAATTAAGGTTGATTTGCCTGAACCGGAAACGCCGGTAACACAAGTCAATAAACCTAAGGGGATATTGATATCGACTTTTTGAAGATTATTCCCCGTCGCAGCAGTTAAACGAATTTGTTGAGCTTTATCGATTGGGTGCCGTTGACTTGGTACAGCAATATATTTTTTACCGCTGAGGTATTGACCGGTAATCGACTTGCGGCAACGCATGATTTTTTCTATGCTACCTTGGCCAACAATTTCGCCGCCGTGCACACCGGCCCCCGGCCCGATATCGACGACATAATCGGCTCTTCGAATCGCGTCTTCATCATGTTCAACGACAATCACGGTGTTGCCTAAGTCGCGAAGTCGAAGCAATGTTTTGAGAAGACGTTCATTGTCCCGTTGGTGCAGGCCAATGGATGGTTCATCTAGGATGTACATAACGCCTACTAAGCCGGCGCCAATTTGGCTGGCTAAACGAATACGCTGTGCCTCACCACCTGATAGACTATCCGCATTTCGGTCGAGGGTAAGATAATTTAAACCGACATCAACTAAAAATTCTAACCGCTGATGAATTTCTTTGATAATTTTATCGGCGATTTTACCGCGCTTACCAGGCAGAGATAGTCGATTAAAATAATCTTGCGCTGTGGAAACTGGCATGGCAGTAATGGAAGGCAAGTTTTTCCCATCAACAAATACGTGTCTGGCACTGCGTCTTAGTCGCGAACCGGAACAAGATGGACAGACCTGGTTGCTAATAAATTTAGTCAGTTCATCGCGCACCATTTGTGATTGGGTCTCACGGTAACGGCGCTCCATATTGGGTATGATGCCTTCAAACGCATGGGTGCGTTTGAAAACATCACCGCGATCATTGACATAGGAGAAAACCACTTCTTCGTCACTGCCGTTTAAGATGATTTCGCGTTGTTTTTTAGTTAATTCTTTAAATGGGGTGTCGATAGAAAAAGAAAAATGTTCCGCTAAAGATTTTAACATGTGAAAATAATACACACTGCGTTTATCCCAACCCCTAATGGCACCCTCAGCGAGGCTAGAGTCTGGATACTGAACAACACGCTCTAGATCAAAATATTGTTTTACTCCTAGACCGTCACATTCTGCGCAGGCGCCAGCAGGGTTGTTAAATGAAAATAAGCGTGGCTCCAGCTCATTTATGCTATAGCCGCACTCGGGACAAGCATAGTTAGCCGAAAAGACCATATCATCGGCTTCACCATCAATAAAGCCAATACTGGCAACCCCCTCAGCTAACCCCAGTGCTGTTTCAAAAGAGTCGGCGATCCGTTGTTGAAGATCATCTCTAACCTTGAACCGATCGACGACTACTTCGATGCTGTGCTTGTTATTTTTTTTCAGCGCAGGAATTTCATCAATATCGTAAATCTCACCGTTGACTCTGACTCTAACAAAACCTTCTTGTTTTAGTTTATCGAACAGCTTTAAGTGCTCGCCTTTACGGTCTTTTATGATCGGCGCTAACAGCATCACTTTACTGCCTTCGGGAAGGGCTAGAACGGCGTCAACCATTTGGCTCACGGTTTGTGCTTCTAGATCGAGTTGATGGTCAGGGCATTGGGGTGTTCCGGCACGAGCATAGAGTAAGCGCAAATAATCATAGATTTCAGTAATCGTGCCGACGGTGGAGCGAGGGTTGTGAGAAGTTGATTTTTGCTCAATTGAAATAGCGGGTGATAAACCTTCGATGTGATCAACATCGGGTTTTTCCATCAAAGATAAAAATTGGCGTGCATAAGTTGAAAGCGATTCAACATATCGACGTTGACCCTCTGCATATAAGGTATCAAATGCTAACGAAGATTTGCCTGAGCCGGAAAGACCAGTGATAACAATAAAGCTATCGCGAGGAAGCTCGATGTTAATGTCTTTGAGATTGTGGGTGCGCGCACCGCGTACAACAATTTTATCCATGGGGTCACTGACTATAAAACAAAAGTTAATCTCGTTTATACGCCGTAGTCAATTAACTGGCTCAAAAGCAATCGACGCCAAGCGCTTGATTTAGCCACTGCCCACTGCATAGATCGATTAAGTGAGTAGAATGTTATTGCCAAGGCAAACTGCCAATTATAATGATCGAGACACGTTATAGCAAAGCGAGATTAATGGGCTGCTAAGCCATCTAAATAATCCCTTCAACTTGGTCATGGGTGAGGCGTTTCAGCTCAGTGAGAGTGAAAACGCATATTTGAAGAGGATAGCGGTCAATATGGTGGAGCTTGGCGCCTGATTCGTATATATTGTATTTTATATAACAAGTTTTTGAGTGGAGACAAAGCATGGCACGCGGAATCAATAAAGTTATCTTGGTCGGTAATTGTGGCCAAGACCCAGAAACACGCTTTTCAGCAGCAGGGGCAGCAGTCACTAACGTGAGTATTGCCACCAGTGAGTCTTGGAAGGATAAACAGACAGGCCAGCAGCAGGAACGTACTGAGTGGCATCGTGTGGTGTTCTTTAGCCGTTTAGGCGAGATAGCCGGTGAATACCTTAAAAAAGGTTCTAAAATTTATGTTGAGGGCTCGCTGAGAACTCGTAAGTGGCAAGATAAGGAGGGGCAAGATCGCTACACCACTGAGATTGTGGGTAATGAAATGCAAATGCTTGATAGCCGCGGTATGAGCGACGGACAGACTGGACAGGTTGGTCAGTCGTATCAGAGTGGCGCAGCTACTCAGCCTCAGCAGGCTGT
>CENX01043458.1_pt1 | contig 14974 bp, 13 predicted proteins | sample 361321 | NCBI WGS metagenome assembly CENX01 (sample SAMEA2619678, study PRJEB7988) | marine metagenome | isolation source: saline water (ENVO:00002010), including | reverse complement strand
CATGGATATAAAAAACTTCCAGCACCATTTATGATAGATGAGCAGCACAGGATGGTGACATGGTTTGAGAGTATGTTTATACCAGTCCCTGAATTGCTCGTTAACTTAGTGATTTTTACAGAAGTGATAGGCGGTATTGGAATTATTTTAGGGGGTTTAATAGGATTTATAGCTTCTCAGCTTGGGCACTTGATAACAAGAGCTTCTGCTTTCTCACTTTTTTTATTAATGATTGGTGTTTTTGTAATTGGACACCCTGACTGGTTTGAATGGCCACCAATAAAATTATTTAACAGCGAACAAATATTCTTATCTGTAATAGTTATTTATTTTTTGATTAAAGGTAATAAATAGATTTTATCTTCTTTTTAAACTAACAATTTTTTCTAAATTTAAATTTTCGTAGACAAATTTTGTTGCAGTCGCATAATCACCAATACTTTTATTCCAATCATAATGAATACCAATTTGTCCTTCTTGAGGTGGTAATATTTCAAAAATAATTTTATATGGTTTAGAAATATTACCAGGTAAGGTTACATTTTGAGCATAATGCAGATTATCAGAATTATTAATATGTGGCACCAGAATAGTTTTGGTAACCTCATCAGAGTCACTTATTATTGTGGCCATAACCTCTAAGTAGGGTATAAACCCACCAATTGGAGAGCCGGCTGGTGCATTATCAGACCAATTAACAAGAGCTTCTATATGAATACTGGTTTTATCTTCTTCTAAAAACTTTCCTATTGGGTAAATAATATCTTTTGGTGCAGCTTCAAAGACAACATCAATTCCAGGTTCTATATGCGCCTTACCAATAATATACTCCTCACCAAAAAATTGTAATGAAGCAAGAACCAATACCGAAGAAATAACACTGCGAAAAAACATCAATAAATTATATATTAAAAATATAAAAAAAAGCTTGTAAATCAAAATGAGAATCATTATCATTCTCATTACGATCTTGAAGAGTTACATATTCTATCTCTTTAAAGTGTGCAATTTGTTTGTTGACCTCCAAATAACAAACATAAGTGGTTTTATAAACGCTCTTTGAGATTGTTTCAATATAAAGAGATAACATGAAAAATATATTAAGAGAAATGATTGAGAACAAATCAACATTGTTTATGTTGTTTTTATTTCTTCTTTTATCAGTTGTAACAACAATTAATGCTGATGATGAAGTTGAAGAAATAGAATCTGTAACAATTATTGGTTCAAAAGAGGATTTAAAAAACCTAGCAGGATCTGGTGCAATTATTTCAAATGAAGACCTAGAAATTGCAATGGATACCGATATTCAAAAAATTCTTACAGCTGTTCCAGGTGTCTATATGAGAACAGAAGAAGGGTATGGTTTAAGACCAAATATCTCTATAAGAGGTACCGCAATTGAAAGATCAGGAAAAGTCACGATCATGGAAGACGGCGTTTTAGTTGCTCCATCACCGTATACATCTTCATCTGCTTATTATTTTCCAACAACTGGCAGAATACATTCAGTTGAGTTTTTAAAAGGTCCAGCGGCTGTATCTCAAGGACCTCAGACTATTGGTGGTGCTATAAATTTGATAAGTACTCCAATTCCTGAAGTTAATTCTGGTAAATTCATACAAGAACTTGGAGAAAATGGCATGGCAAGAACCCATGCTTTTTATGGAATCAATAGTGCAAATTTTGGGGCTCTTGTAGAAGTCCACGAACATTCAAGCGATGGTTTCGATTCAATTGCTAATGTTGGGGGTGATACAGGTTTTGATAAATCAGACTTAATGATTAAAGCTCAATATAACACTGGTAATCATTCTTTAAGATTCAAAATGGTTGATTTAGAAGAGAACTCAGATCAATCATATGTAGGTTTATCTCAAGCAAGTTTTAATAAAAATCCAAGAATGAGGTATGGTGCTACAGCATACGATGAAATGATGAATGATGGCGAGCAAACTTCTCTTACTTATGTTGGTGATTTTGATAATTTTGATGTTGTATTTACTTCATGGCAAAACGATTATCACAGAGATTGGTTCAAAGTAAGTGATTTTAATAACGACTCAGAACATGGAGAAAGAGACGATATTAATGAGCTTATAAGTGATGCAAATAATGGAAGTGCAAATGCTCAAGCTATTCTAGATGGACAATTAGCTGTAGAAATAGAATATAAACACAACAACAGATACTACACGAATGAGGGATATCAATTTACTGTTTCAACAGAAATCGGTATACATTCTCTTACTGTAGGTTATAGAGATATGGAAGATTCAGAGAGCAGAGTTCAGGCTCATGAATATGCAGATCAAGCTGCAGACGGTTCTTTATCAGCCTTATATGGTTATGTCGGTTTAAATAATAGTAATAACAGATTAAGAGAGTCAAGTGCAACTTCATATTATTTAGAAGATACTATGGATTTTGGCAAGCTTGCTGTAACAGTTGGATATAGGTCAGAAGATTATGAACAACGTCACAGAAGATGGTCAGATGCTGCAGGACCAAATTTAACAATGGTAAGAACTGGTGAAGCTGATAATAGAGATACAATGGCCTACAATGACCATACTACATCAAGTATTGGAGCTACATATAAATTAAATGACACCACAAGTTTAGTTGCTGGATTCCATGAAGGAATGACACCTATGTTTGGTTCCGATCCTGAAGAAGCTGATAATATGGAGCTTGGAGTAAGGTATTCAGAGAGCACAACAAATATTGAAGCTTTCTACTTTGCAAGTGATTACTCAAGACTAGCTGCTGAATGTACTCAAGTTAGCGGTGCTGCATGTGATGCAGACGAATCTGCAATATTTAGTGGTGGCGAAGCTGAAGTATCTGGTCTTGAATTTAGTGGATCATGGATGTTGCAAGGTGAAAATGGCGTCATGTATCCAATTTCAGTTAATTACACAAGTACAGATGCGACGTTTAGTAATAGTTCAGATAGTGATTATTTTGGAACAGTTGCAGCAGGAGACGATTTGCCATACATTCCTGACTCACAAAGCTCTATAGTGTTAGGTTTTATTAATGATAATGGACTAAGTGGTAATGCAAGAATCGTCAATGTAGGTGGGTCTTGCTCGATTGCAGCTTGCGGAATTTATAATAAAATCGATGCTCATAGTTATATTGATTTAAGTCTTAGACAGGTACTAAGTGATTCCATTAGTGTTTATTTAATACTTGAAAATGTTACTGATAATGAAGATTTAATTTCAAGAGCACCTTCAGAAGGAGCTAGATCGCAAAAACCTGCAACTATTAAAGTTGGTTTTTCATACGATTTCTAAATATTATTTAGGAGTGGGGTGTTAAATCCCCCTAGAGAAAGGGATGCGAAAGCATCCCTTTTTTCTTGAAAGAATTCTATAAATATATTTTTTTTTCAAGTACAATGATTCACCTAATTAATGGGGCTATAGCTCAGCTGGGAGAGCACCTGCTTTGCAAGCAGGGGGTCCGCGGTTCGATCCCGCGTAGCTCCACCAATTTTTAAAAGAAATATATGTCAGCATACAAAAAAAGGGGATTTTGGATTGGTTTGGCATTATTTTTTATAATTTTGCTATTACCATCTCCTGCTGAGTTAAGTGCTAACGCATGGAAAGTCGCAGCAGTTGCAGTGTTAATGGCTACTTGGTGGGCAACTGAATCAATACCAGTCCCTGTAACTGCTTTGCTTCCGTTGGCACTTTTTCCTTTACTTGGTATTGTTGATTTTAAAACAGCTGCAGTTCCATATTCGAATCCAAACATATATTTATTTTTAGGCGGCTTTATTATCGCTCTTGCTATAGAAGCATCAGGTTTACACAAAAGAATGGCTCTTTCTATGATTTTATATGTTGGGAAAAATGCACCATCGCTAATAGGTGGTTTTATGCTTGTTGCTGCACTAATAAGCATGTTCGTAATGAATACATCAACAACATTAATGTTATTACCTATTGGTTTAGCAGTTTGTGGTGTAGTAAGCGAAACAATACCTGGCCTCACAGATTTAAAAAAGAAATATTTTGATACGGCATTGTTGCTAGGTATTGCGTATGCTGCCACTCTTGGTGGCATGTCGACTTTAATTGGTACAGCACCAAATATTGTATTTAGAGCTTTTATGGAAGAAACATATAATATTGAAATTAGCATGGTAGATTGGATGATGATGGGAGTGCCTTTATCGGCAATCATGCTAGTAATTGCTTGGATAGTGCTAACAAAATTCGTATTCCCAGTTAATTTTATAACCTCAAAAGAAACAAAAGAGCATTTAAAAACAATGCTTTTTGATCTTGGCCCAATGTCAAAAGATGAAAAAAAGGTACTTTTTGTCTTTGGCTTTGCAGTTTTAGCATGGATGACTAGAAGCTATCTAATCGAATTAGATTTTTTAAGTGGTTTAACAGATGCAGGAATTGCAATAATAGCTGCAATTTTATTTTTTATAATCCCATCAAGTACTGCGAATAGGGATATTTTAAAATGGGAGAAATCAAAAGAACTTCCATGGGGTTTATTGCTATTATTTGGTGGAGGGTTATCTCTTGCTGCCCAAATTAGCTCAACTGGTTTAGGATTATGGATCGGCAATAGTCTTTTAGCACTTCAAGGCGTTCCTAATTTAATATTAATTTTTGCAGTAGCAACAATGATTATTTTTCTAACAGAAATAACTTCAAACGTAACAACTACTACAACTTTTCTACCAGTTTTTGGAGGCATTGCTGTTGCAATTGGAGTTTTACCTGTTTCATTAACAATTCCAGTATGTTTGGCGGCAAGTTGTGCCTTTATGTTACCCGTAGCAACTCCTCCAAATGCTATTGTTTACGGATCTAATAAATTTACAATTGCCACAATGATAAAGGCTGGTTTTATATTAAATATTTTTGGCATAATAGTTGTCACGGCTTTTTCATATCTAATAGCCCCTATGATTTTTCAAGGATAAAAGATGAAATATTATAAATACATCTTCATTTTTATACTTTGTATATCTTTTAAAATTCAATCTGATCAAACAAAAACAGTTTCATATATTTTTAGTGATGAAAATACTAATCAGATCGTAATGAATATTGAAGCTGCTTTAGCAAGAGCACAAGCATCACAAGGAATAATTCCAAATTGGGCTGCAGAAGAGATTACTAAAAAAGCCAACATTAATTATATGCCTATAGAAGAAATTATCATTGAAAATGAACTCATTAGACATAGGCTTGTGTCAAGACTTAACGTATGGAAACGATCGTTAGATAATGGAGCTGAAGAATACTTACATTTTGGTGCAACCACAGTTGATATATTTGATACAGTACTTGTAATACAAATAAAGGAATCGTTAGAAATTTTGATATCAAGTTTATACGATATTGAAGAATATTTATTGAATTTAACTAAAGATAATATTGATACATACATGGCTGGTAGAACAATTGGCCAACATGCACTTCCGATTACTTTTGGTAAAAAAACTAGTACTTGGTTAGCAGAAAATAGAAGAAATATTGAAAGATTGATAACTGTGAAATCTAAAATAGATAAATCAGGAATCTTAAAAGGTGCTGTTGGTACTTATCTTGGTCTAGGGGAAAAGGCAATTGAAACAGAAAAACTAATGATGCAAGAATTAAATTTATCAACACCTTATCTTGCAGACTGGCATGGTATAAGAGACGTATTTGCAGAATATGGACTTACTTTGGCACTAATATCAAAATCTTTTGGAAGAATTGGAGATGAATTAACATTACTGCAAATGACTGAAATTGGTGAAACGCTTGAAAATCTTGGATTTAAAGCTATTGGAAGCAGCACTATGCCTCATAAGAAAAATCCTAGAGGACCTGGAAATTTAGTAAATTATTCAAGAATAATTCCTAGACAAGCAGAAATAATTCTCGATGACATGATTAATAGTTTTGAAAGAGATCAACCTAGAAGTGATGAGTCTATTAAAGATATCTCTATAATTTCATCAGATATGCTCAAAACAGCAAAAAGATTATTTAGTGAGCTTGAAGTAAATAAAGAAGTAATGAGAAAAAATTTAGACTTAACGAAAGGCCTTATTCTTTCACAAAGAGTTACTTTTTATTTAGCAGAGAAAATAGGAAAAGATACAGCTGACAACATTATGCATGAAGTATCAATGGAAGCCTTACGAAGTGGTATTACATTAAAAGAAGCAATACAAAAAAATAAAGATATTTCTAAATATTTTTCTGATGATATTTTATCTGATCTCTTGGATCCTGAAACATATATTGGTTTAGCTAAAAAGCAAACACAATTAATAATCAAAGAAATAGAAGAAAAACGCAAACTAAGTAAATATTAAACTCATGAAATTTTTAATTTTGTTGGTTATATTTTCAACCTTTCTTAGTTCACAAGAAATTAGAGTTCAAGGTTTAGAAAATAAAAAACCTGAAAGGGTTCTATACATTGGTAATAGTTATTTTTACTATAACGACAGTCTACACAATCATGTAAGAAGAATGTTAGAGGAATACTATTCTAAAAATATTGATAGAAGAAGCTATAAATCTATCACTATAAGTGGTGCTGCGCTTTCAGATCATAATATAAAGCATTCTTTAGATTATAAGAGTTTAAGAATGCAAGACCCTTTCGAACTTGTAATAGTTCATGGGGGAAGTGGAGAAACTTTTAACGAAAATAGAAGAAAAAATTTTAGTAAAGAAATTAAAGAAATTACAAACGAAATTAAAAAAAGTGGTGCCGAATCTGCACTATATATGATTCATGCTTTAGTTGAGCCTCATGATTATGCTTATCCAGAAATGATCAATGATATTCAAGAAATGTATATTCAGGCAGGTATTGAGAATAATGCGCTAGTAATTCCTGTAGGCCTTGCATTCGAAGAAGCTTACAATCAACGATCTGACATTCAATTGCACAAACCTTTTGATGGCAGTCATCCAGATTTGCTAGGAACTTATTTATCGGCACTTGTTGTCTATTCAAGTATTACCCACCAGTCTCCAAAAAAAATTAATTATGATTATTTTGGTAAAATTCGTCATGTAGATAAAATTTTTTTACAGGAAATTGCAAACTCAACTGTAGAAAATTTTTATAACATTAAGCTTAATTAGCTCTAGATATTTTCAAGAATCCTTTTCTCAATATTTTTTGAAAGTGCAAGAGAAGAGGTTAGTCCTGGAGATGCATACCCTAGTATATTTATAGATAATGAGTTTTCATTTTTTTCTATATCGATTACAAAATCATCTGTATCATCCAACATCGGCCTAATTCCAGTATAGCTTGGAGTTAATTCATCTTTTAAAATATTCGGCCAATAGCCTTTTACAACTTCATAAAATTTGTTTTTTTGTTTGTCAGAATGCTTATATTCAATTTCTTGAACTTCATATGATGATGGACCAAATCTTATACCTTGACCTAAATCTATTGTTGCATGCAGCCCAACGCTATATTTTGACGGCACAGGATAAATTAAATGCTTTAATTTTTCCTTTCCCGAGTAGTTATAATATTCACCTTTAATAAATTTATTTTTATATTTTTCATATCCAAATATTAAATTTGCAATCCTAACAGAATCAATTCCGGCTGCATTGATTAAATACTTTGTCTCTATTACAAACTCTTGATTAGAATTTTTATCAAAAATTAAAATGTCAAAACCAATAGCTTTTTTTGTAATTTGCAGAAGCTTATTACCAAAAAGAATAGAGCCGCCATATTGTTCAAATTCATTTCTAAGTGAATTCATATAAGTATGGCTATCAAATATTCCAGATGATGGTGAAAACAAAGCATCTTTATAATTCAAAAAACCATATTTTTTAATGCTTAAGTCGTCATATTTTAGATCATCTACTCCACATTCAAATGCATTTTCCTTAATCTTTTGTAATTTAATAATTTCTTCATCAGTATTTGCAAGTATATATTTGCCACAATTATTATGAGGAATTCGATTTTTTTTAAGATATTCATAAAGTAGAATTTTCCCATCAATACAAAACTCTGATTTAAGTGAATCTTTTTTGTAATAAATTCCAGCATGTATAACTTCAGAATTCCTACTAGAAGTTTCTTGCCCAATGTAATTATTTTTTTCAACTAAAAAGATATTTTTAAAATGTTTACCTATACTTTTTCCTATTGCTAGACCTGCAACACCTCCACCAATAATTAAACAATCAATTTTAAATTTTTCCATCATAAAAATGATATCAGCTATAGCAATATTTCCTACTATATATGGCAATAAAAAATATTTTTCATTTGCTTTTGTTGCCTATTATGTTTATAAATAGTTATAACTAAGAGGAGATACATATGAATCAAAGAATAATATTTAGTTTGCTATTTCTCATAGCATCAACATCAATTTGGGCAGGACATCATAAAGATACCAGAGCAAATAATATCGCTATAGTTGATACATTTTGGGAGAATATCTTAACAAATCCCTCAGTTTCAATGGATCTTCTTCATGATGATTTTGAATTTGAATTTATGGGTATTTGTGAAATTTGTCAGAAGTATAATAAAGAAACTTATGAATCTGTTTGGTTGGGAAAAGTCATTCCAGAAGTTTTACCAAATGGCATTGATATAAATATCTATCAACGAATTGCAGATGGAGATATGGTTGTTTATATGGTTAAGGGAAAAGCAACAGCTATTAATGGTGAATATAATAATAATTATGCAATGGTAATGCGTCTAAAAGATGAAAAGATTATATTTTTTCAAGAATATATGAGTGATTTACTTGCTGAAACACGTCTGCATATGAAAAAAATTGTTGATATAGAATAGATTACATATTTTATTTTTAGCTAGATAACTTATAATTCGCACCATATGACTAGAGAAGTATGGGAAAAGATATGCGATGAAATTAATTTGCGAATTGATGCTGAGCCTTCATTAGGACCATTTTTAAATTCTTTAATTATTTCACAAGATGATCTTCAAAGTGCTGTTGCTTCAGTTCTTTCATCAAAATTACATAGCGATGCGCTGTCTGCAAAAGACATAAAATTATTTATTTTAGATGCCTTTAAAAGTTGCGACGAGATCGAGTCAAAATTAGAAGCTGATTTAATATTTTTTAAAGAACATGATCCTGCATGTAAATATTATTCAACACCTCTTCTTTTTTATAAAGGATTTTTAGGATTGGCTACTTATAGAGCTGCTCATTGTTTATGGGAAAGTGAAAGGCATACCATGGCCTTATTTTTTCAAAATCGTGCCTCAGAAGTTTTTGGCCTAGACATCCATCCTGCTGCATTAATTGAAGGCGGCGTAATGATTGATCATGCTACAGGAGTTGTAATTGGGGAGACGGCAGTAATTGAATCTGAGGTTTCAATATTTCAAGGTGTTACTCTTGGAGGTAGGGGATTTGCATCAGGAAAAAGACATCCAAATGTTAAAAAAGGAGCATCTATTTTTGCAGCAAGTACTGTTTTAGGAAATATTACTATTGGTGAAAACTCAATTGTTGCTGCAGGAAGTTTGGTTTTAAAAGATGTTGAAAAAAATTCAACTGTAGCAGGCGTGCCAGCCAAAGAACTAAAAATTAAATAATGATTCTTTAGTTATAAGTCTTTTCTTTTTCAAGAAAAACCTTTGCCAGAGTTATCGAACTTATTATTACAATATTTGTAATAAATTGTGCCAGTAAAAGTTGAGTTGAAATCAAAGATAAGTCGATTAAACCAAGAGGATAGATTGCACAAATGCCAAAAATTGAAAAACCAAATAACCACTGATAGGCATTTTTATTTCCAGTCAGTAAATATGAAGTTAAAGAACTTATTGCTAACAATGCAATACCAAAATATATTATTTCAATATAAGTATAGTTACTTATGTAAAATAAGACTGAATATGATACAGGTCCTATAAAACCAAGCTGAATGAAACAAAACAGTTTTATATCATTAGTAATGTTTGGATTATATTTTACATAAAAATCTTTTGGGTCCTTTTCTTCTAAACAGTCTTCAGGGCGCCAATGAGTTTTGGAGTACCAAACTTTTATTTTATCAGAGAGTTTTTTTGTCTTAATACTATCTTTTAGCATTTGAGAAAAGATCTGAAAATTTGCCCATACTGGATTCCAACTTTTTAAAGCTGTCGCGGTTCCATACACAGGTTCAATGTCAGGATCGCGTGCGATATATGTTCCAAACATTCTGTCCCAAATTATGAATACTCCTCCATAATTTGCATCGATATACTCTTTATTCTTAGCATGATGAATACCATGGTTCATCGGTGTTATGAAAATTTTCTCTAAAAAACCTAAGTGACCAATATGTTCTGTATGAACCCAAAACTGATAGACTAAGTTAATTCCTGCAACTGTAATAAATACTTCACCTGGGATACCTATTAAAACCATTGGTAAATAAAAAACCCACTTCCACAACCAACCTGTACTTGTCTGTCTTAAAGCTGTTGAAAGATTAAAATCTTCACCATGATGATGGACACTATGAGTAGCCCAAAGAAACTTAATTTCATGATGCATTCTATGCATCCAATAATATGATAAATCATAAAGCAAAAAAGCAATTACCCATGTTAGTGGGCTTTTTGTTGAAAGAAGCTCAAAATTTAAGTTATTACTTATAAATATAAATACAGCACTTTGAAACCCAAGATTTAGCATTGTTGGATATCTACTAATCATCCCAATAGCAACACTAGTGAATGTATCATTTAATCTATAAGTATTTTTTCCTACTGATCTCCCATAGAAATACTCAACCAACATCAATATAAAAAAGACAGGTATTGCGAATGTTATTACTAAAGATTTATCTGTAACAATCATAATAGTTTATTTAATGTCGTTATTTTCATGATTTATTGATAAAAATGCAAGTGCGCCCAGCGCAGAACCATACTCAAGGCTTTTATTAAATTCACCTTTAATACTTGCAAGATTAAGTCTGTCAATTATACCATTTTTTACTGGTTCAATTTTACAAACTCTCCCCAAAAAAAATACCTTATCAACATTCATTAATAGTGCATTTAAATATGCTACTGTTCCAATTACTTCTCCAATCATATTAGTAATTGATGCAGCAACATCTTCAGCTTTATGATTATTATTTAATTTAGCCTTTGCAAAATTAGACGCAGTAACTTCTGGATAAAGATTGCCTATGTCGTTCACTACCTCACCAATGGAAAAGTCAAGTTTTTTTCGACAACCTTTTTTCGCTAGATCAGTAATTGCATTTATTTCTGATGTTCCCAATAAATAATTAGAAATCCCCTGCAGAGTTCCTCCACCAATAGAAATTCCTCCAAGATGAGTAAAGTTATTTTTTTTACCAAAAACACACGCAGTTCCAGTTCCAGTACTAACTGCAACAAAAGATTTATCTTCAAACCCATATACTTCTTTAGCACCCAAACCAATTGCCTCAACTTCATTTACTTTAACTATTGAAATATTTTTATATAAATTTGGAAGATCGCTTGATTTGCCTCCTGTAACTGCAATTTTGCTAATATCTATCAAATCAATTCCGATAAGCTTAGAAACTTTATAAAATATTTCTTCATTTATTTGCTCTGAAGGCATTGAATAGAACTTTTTTGCATTACCTTCACAAAGAACTATATCCGTATTTGTAATTCCAAAGTCAATTCCTAATTTCATAGTTTTTACAACTTATTCTGATGCACTCTCAATCCAGGTCATTGGAATTTGCTGCTGAGGATTAAAAACTTTTGAACCAGATATAGGATATGCATTTGAAGCTGCATCAATCTCAGTCTCTGTTAAGAACTCGCTTGGCACAAGTTTAAAAACATCAAGACCTCTTTTAATCTCAGTTCCGTATATATACCCATTATAAAAATACGTTGACCAATAACCGCCTGTAATCAAAATATCATCAAAAATTGGACCTCTATCAAAATAAGCAATTTCTTGTGGATTTTTAGAATCAGTAAAATCCATTATAGATAAACCACCCTGGTACCAAGCTTGAACAAATATATCTCTATTTGGAATTGGAATTATTGAGCCATTATGCGCAACGCAATTTTCAGTTTCTAATTGTGGCGCTGGCATCTTGTAGTGACTTTTAAAGACTAGTTTATTATTAATAATTTCGTAAATTGCATCAGCACCCCAGTCTAAAGGATCCGATGCTCTACATCTTGCTCTTCCACCGCCACCCCATTCGTCAGTAAATATTACTTTTGTTCCATCATTATTAAATGTTGCTGAATGCCAATATGCAAATCCAATATCTCTTACAGCATCTAGCCTGGTAGGGTTATAAGGATCTGATATATCAAATAAGATTCCATTTCCAGAACATGCTCCTGCTGCAATCTTAGCTGTTGGAAAGACAGTTATGTCATGACATTGATCTGTTGCTTTGGTATCTTGAGTCTCCTCACCATGATCGCCACCACTCCATAAACCTGCTCGATTGCCAGTTTCTAGATTTGTGAAGACAGCTGGACTCTTAACAATTTTTGATTTTTCTGGATTGCTAATTGGAATTTCAATAATATCGATCGTAAAATATGAAGATCCACCACTACTCCAACCAAAACAGGTATCCATTTCTTCAATATCTCTTACTCGGCCCGTCCCAGAATTATAGACAATAATTTTATTATCAACAGTTGAGGACGAAACAACAGAATGGGTATGTGAGCCTCTACAAGTTTGAACTGCTCCAACTTGTCTAGGATTGGAAAGATCAGATATATCAAAAATTCTAATTCCTCTAAATCTTTCTTGACTTGCATCACTTTTTACACCTTCAAGACCGCAATCAATTCTGCTTCTATTTTCCTCTACCGACATAATAAGTAAATCATCAACTATGGAAACGTCTCCTTGCCCACCGGGACAAACAACAGATGAAACTAATTCAGGAATTCCATTAGTATTTAACTTGTATATATTAAAGCCATGATAACTACCAGCTATAAGAATATCATCCTTAAATGCCATATCAGTGCTAGCAAAACTTAACATCGGGCTTCTTAGAGATCTAGACATTTCTTCTGTAGTTTTATCTGAATTATCTTCTGTAAGATCCTCAGATCCTTTTCCTTCTGGATTTTTAGGATCAAAAAAACCAGCAGGCTTTCTTAGGGAAGCAATTAATTCAAGATTTAATATTGCTTCATCAGCAATATATAGTCCTGGCGATAAACCTGATCTAGGATCATCAGAGATATTCACAGCAATAGTATTCATTCTTTCAATCTCAATACCTTGATCATTTACTAAATCTGAAACAAATTCATTGAGAATTGGATCGTATGTTGATCCAGGATATTTTTTAAGTTCTTCGACCATTTCAAGTGCACCGTCATGATGCGCAATCATCAATTGAAGAAATAATCTGTCAAAATCTGCACTTGAAGAGTTTTCAAGTTTATCAAGTTGCATCTTCGATGCCATACCAATCATTTCATGATGGATATGATTATGTGCTTTAGATTCAAATTCATTTCTATCTTTTAGCCAACTTTCCATGAAATTTATTTCATCTTTTTGAGAAACATCTATTCTTTTTCCAAGATCCACAATTTTTTTATTGTTGGTTCTTTCAGTTATCATGCTTGCCATAAGAATTGCTTGTTCATGATGAATTATCATTCCCCGCAGAAAACTAATATCAGCATGAATATATGATGTATTTGCAATATCTGTTGCAGATTTCTCATCAAGAATTTTTGATGGTTCTCCAGGAGATCCTGGTTGTAGTATTGGCGCTTCTTTTGATAATACTAAATTATTTAAAAGTATTAATGTTAAAAGAACGGCAAATTTTTTAGTTATCTTTATCTTCTTTTTTGTCTTCATGAATTTCTTTTGCTTCTCCTTCATAGATATTAGATTTATTAGATTGTCCAAATCTATTAATTCTATTATTTCTATTGAGTTGCTTATTAGAGGCTCTTACCTTTCCTAATTTAAAAAAAACAAATAAAGAAAATAATGCCAATACTATAAATGCGATTGAGTTCAACGAGGTTACCGGCTTCTAAGTTTTGCTAGGAGTCTGAGTATTTCTAAATACAACCATACCAAAGTGACCATCAGACTAAATGCACCATACCATTCAAGATATTTAGGCATACCTTTTTCAGCACCTTCTTCGATAAAATCGAAATCAAGAACAAGATTAAGTGAAGCAATTGCAACCACAAACAAAGAAAAACCTATGCCAAAAAGACCATTTGAATGAATAAATCCAATGCTATTTCCAAAAAAGCTCATAATAAAGCTAACTGCGTACAGTATAAATATACCCATTGTTCCAGCAACAATCATAAGTCTTAAATTTTCAGTTGGTTTAATAATTCCACTTTTATAACAAAATAAAAGTGATGCAAGTATTCCAAAAGTTAATCCAATAGCTTGTATACCTATTCCTGGATACTGAGCTTCAAAAATCATAGTTATTCCGCCAAGAGCTACTCCTTCAATAGCTGCATATGCAGGAGCAGTATAAGGAGAATTTTTTGGTCTAAATATAGTAAATAACGCTATTACAAATCCAATAAGTACTGCTGGTAAGACTAGCCCTGGAGCATTCCAGCCAAAATAAGCCCCTCCGACACATAATCCTAAAAGAATGCCAGTTTTATTAACAGTGCCATCAAGAGTCATAACTTCTCCAGTAACACTTTGATTTATTCCAAATCCTTGTGAAAATGCAGGATTTCCTGATCTTCCAAATCTATTTATAGCTGTGTGTTTTGACATAGTTGTATCCTAATATATTGGTATATAAAAATTTAAAAATAATGAGAATTATATAGCTTCTGGAATTTGACCAAATTGCTCAAGTGGTTTTCTCATTTCGGCCCAGTCACATTCAAAATCACTTGGAGCATGCTCATATTCAAGCAGACCTAAAGCTTCAAACTTTGGTCTTACCTCATC
>CENX01084916.1_pt1 | contig 15033 bp, 4 predicted proteins | sample 361321 | NCBI WGS metagenome assembly CENX01 (sample SAMEA2619678, study PRJEB7988) | marine metagenome | isolation source: saline water (ENVO:00002010), including | reverse complement strand
TTAGTTAATGAAAATTTTATAGACCTATCTAATTCATCTTGTTGTTGTTGATGCAAGATAACTGATTTATCTAGTGCATCATTAATAACTTCTGGATAAAATCCACCTTGGTTTGTTAAGTCAGTACCTTGTAATGGTTCTAACGCAGATGTAACAACAAGTTGAAAACCAGAAGGTAAATTAAAATTACTATTGCTTTGCCTTAAAGTTACGCTACCACCGGGATTTCCATTTTGGTCTGGGTTTAAACTAACTGTATAATCATTAGTTGCACCAAGAGTTAATAATGTTTCTACACTAGTACTTACTTCTAATTTTTTTACGACAATATCTGCATCAGTAAAAACTTTAAAAGCAAAAGGATATGTAGCAGTATTGCCATTACCTACTAAGTTATTCGTCTTTCGTGTAGTCGAATTTATCGTCATTAACTAGACTTATTCACTATCTTATTTAGGTTACAACTGATTCTTTGTATTACGGTCACACCTTTAATTTCTGCCTTCGCCTTTTTGTCCAGTAACTATAGCTCTTATTAAATCAAGTGGCCCTCTCGGTGTCCATTTACCATTTTTAAGATCTACTAATAAACCAATAGGTTTAGCTGCAAAATATGTAGGAAATTTTGTTAATAAAGATAAAGCAGTTAATCCGCTTCTTACATCGTAACCACTAACTTCTTTTTCTCCTTTTATAACACCGGGAAGATTCCAAATAAATCTAGTTGTACCTTGTACTGTTGTATTAATAAGACTTATAGATGGACTTAACGTAATACGGTCATTGTATCTTTTGCTATCTATTTGATTTAATGGAGCCATAAATAACGTGCTTCCTAAAGGTACAAAAGCAGTACCATATCTTGCTATTGACATAAAACCAAATTCAAATAATTCATCAACAAAACCGTCTTCGTCATCATCTACTAATCCACCACCGGCTGCTTCTTGTATTGCTTCAGATACAAGTGCAGGTAAAGCTAAACCAAATAAAAACGTAAACAACATTTGACCGCTAAATTTTTTAGAAGTAAATCCTATTTCTTTTATTAAAGCTTTATATTGTGTAGAATTTAAATTTGCTTGAGCATTAAAATAACTTGTAAATTGAAACATTGCTTTAAAAAATGGTTCAGCAATTTGATAACTTGCTACGTCTTCTGGCAATAAACTATCTTGTGTCATACGAACAGCACCATCAGCTTGTTGTATTGCTTCTTGTTGTATTTGTGCTTCTGTCATAGTTGTAGGTGCGTTAGCAGAAACTTGATTGTATTTAGCTATCCATACAACGCTGTCTACATAATTTTGAAAAAATTGTTGGACAACATATCCATTTTTTCTTGCCCATGCTTGTAATTTTTCAAATCTTTGTGGATTTAAAATTAAATCATTCATTTGATCTTGCACATCAAACATTTGATTAACTTGCCGATCACGCATAAATGGTGACATTTGTGCTACTTCATTAGCCATTTGATGAGGTTCTCTTGTATATCTTCTAAATGCATCATTTAAATATTTATGTTCTATTTCTAATCGTGCAGGGATTAATCCTGTTATTTGTTGCATACCATTTTTAATACTTAAAAACATATAATTTAAACTTGTTGACCTTGTAATTGCACTAATAGCTTGATTTACAAAATGATCTTCTCCAAGTGTAGTTCTTTGTGATGCTGCATTTCTTAGCCAAGGTATTAACATTTTGTCAATTGCAGTAGGATCAACACGACCTAATGCACTAGAGAATTCTTTGTCTTTAAACAATCTAACTAAATCTGTTACAGCAGGTTGTATATACGCAAATCGCAAAGAGTTATCCATATGTTGTGCTTGCACTCCAAGATTAAAACTTAATGCTTTCATAGACCTAGTTCTAGGCTTAGTAAAACCTCTCGGTACAGCAGGTACTGCGTATCTCATTTCTTCTCTTACATTGTCTAAAGTTTGTTGTAGTCCTAATTCTTTTCTGTTTATATTTTTGTCTAATGCAGCAGGTACATAACCACCTCTAAATGTTCCAAATTTATTAACTATAGGAGTTGCACCTATTTCTTTGAAATAATATCCAAATACTTCTTTATGCGCTTGTTGTGTAAGCGGTAGCATTTCTTGATTTAAATCCCATACAGATTGTAAAAATTCAAAATCTTTTAACGTAAGATATCCTTCATTTATCATGCGGTCTACAAATGTATCCCATTTTCTTGTATCTAAAGAACCGTCATCTCTAAATTCACCCCATCCTCTACCTACTATTAATTTTTCTAAATTACTTTTGTTGCCTGTATGTAACATAGCTCCAAGTAATTCAGCTTTGCCCATACCTCTTTCACGACCAAATGTATAAGATATGCCTTTGTTATTAACTAACTCAGGAGCTTTTATTAAACCTTTTCTAAAATCAACTTGTTCTAATAATTTAACGTAACGTCCTGTCCATTTTGGTCTTTCAGAACGCCATTTATTAATAGGATCTTTTAATACACGCCAAATATATTTTGTAAATGAACCTGCTACTTCACCTTTTTTTGATACTAATACACCGCCACCTAAAGCACCACCACCTCTTATAATCCTTGGACTACCTTCTCCATCTTTGCTTTTGCACCAAGATTCTACACGCCTTAGTCCAGATTTAATTCCTTCTAATTTCATAATTTGTCTTTCCCAAAAATTTGTTTCACCTGCTTCTCCAAAATCTTCTGAAGCACTTTGATCCATATTTTGTAGTTTTGGTATTAGATCATCTTTAATTACTTGTTTTTCTATTAATTTACCTTCAACTCGCATTTGTTTAGTGCGTCTTGATTGATACCACAATGATTGTATTATTTCGTCTAAAGTATCAAAATCTTGTGAAGTTAAATCTTTTATCTCACGACCCGGTAATTCTTTTGCACTTGTAATAACTAAATCTATTTCGTTAAAAGTATCTTTATCGTATTTTTCTAATTTACTTACATATGATTCATCGCTTTCTATTTCTGGCCCTTCGCCAAAAAACGTCAATATTTCTTTAGCTGCGTTTACATAATTACTTTCTCTACTGTCAGTTTTTTCGTTGTACTTAAATATATCTTTTATTCTCTTATTAAATTTATCACGATGTTTTTGTACCTCTACAGCTTCACGAGCTAATTGACTATTTAATAATTCAGATCTTTTAGCTTCTATAGCACCTCGCACATCACCAGTTCTCATTGCTTTTTCTAAAGCTTTTCTAGCTCTTTTTTCATTTTGTGCAAACACTGTTGGACGTATATCACGCAATTTCATAGATGCCAAAATATCTCTAGCTACTAATCTTGCAGCAACAACTTGTTGACGTACAGGTTGCATTGTTTTATTTAAAAATTTTAATTCAATTGCTAAAAATTTTGCTCTTGCTTCGTTATGTAATGCTTCTTGTAATTGCAATTCTTGTTGTCTAGGATCAGTTAAACCGCTATATTCATTTAACATACGATCTTCTACTCTTTGTTTTATAACGTCTTTTATTGGTTCTAAATTTACTAAACCATTAATCATATCTAGTCCAGTTTCAAAACCAAACATTTCTGCAACCATATCAACAGGTAATCCATTTTTACCTACCATTCCATATTGACCTGTACCTAATTTTTTTATTTCTGATGCCATGTCATAAAATGGCACTAAATTTTTTAAATCTTTTATATCTATTTTGTTACTTTCTAATGATTCAAATTGAGTTCCATCTTTGTCATTCCATAAACCACGTTTTAAAAAATTTTGTAATTTATATAGACGTTCATTTTCAACATCTTTAGTTATTTCTTCTGTAACTTTCTTCCGAATTTTTTCAATTTGTTTTTGTTGTTGTTTTTCTAATTTAAATATTTTATTTTTTATCCAAGGTATTTGTCTCATACTTGCTTTAGTAAGACTTTCTATTGCTAAATCTTCATATTCTTTAATTGCATCTGTATATTGTTTCCATGTTGCATCATCCATTCCACTTTCTTGTTGAGTTGCAAACATAGGCTTCATGCCATATATTTGTTCTGCTTGTGTAATTGCTTCCTGACTAGCTAACATACGATCCATTACACTTCTTACTTCGTCAGTTAATACAGGTAAATCAGTACCATTTTCTTCTCTATATAAATCATTTAATTCACCGCTAATTGAGTTGTATATTCGTGTTAAATATTTAGTAAATTCTCTAAATATATTTTGCAATTCAATACTAGGTGCTGCTTTTTGTTCTGTTATATATATCTCGTAGTTGTACGCAAATGCTTCATGGTATTTTCTTTTTTGTTTTAATGTAAGTTTGCTCCATGTATCAACATCTTTAACACCCCAAAAATTTAATAACACATTAAAATCATTTTGCATTTCAGTTGTTGCTTGTCCAGACAACACTAAATCTTCATGCACAGTTAACATGAAATGTGCTGTTTCATGCAAAAACGTAGACATATCACTTTCTTTACTTAAAAAAGCTGTTAAAGTTTTTGGATCAAAACCACCTCTTGCATTACCGGGTATTTGTTGTTGTGATAATATTTTGCTTTCTTTTTCTAAATCTATTACATCTACTCGAATAGACCCTCTAGGTTTTCCAACTGAGAGTCTGAAATCTTTTCGTCCGTTTGGGAATTCATCATCGAGCTTAAGTCGAGAAGGGTTGACTCTGAGTCCAACTGAGGTATCACCATAGCCAGTATCTGGGATAGTTCTGGTGGTAACGTAGACATCAGGTTCTCCAGCACTTCTAAGTTCACTGGACTTTCTGATGTTGTCTGCTGCTCGTTTGTTGGTGTGGTGGTAAACGGTAACTGTTCCGTCTGTGTTAAGGGGGAGTCCTGTTGATTCGTCAATTCTTCCTTGTTGTTGGAAAGTATTAACCTCTCGTATTCCTCCTGTTCCTCCTTCTCCAGATTCACTTCTTCTTGTGCGCTCAATGGCCTGACGTTTGAGTTCATTGTCTACCTCCTGTAATGTGGTTTGGATGTCGGCATCTGATACGCCTTGCTGCCTAGCTAAAGATTCAGCAGCATTTGCATAGTCAGGTGCTTCGTTGTCTTCGTACCCTGAGTTTGTTTCTTGTGAATCAAGTTTAGCAGCGTCATACAAGCGTCTTTCTGGATACCAAAGCAATGCTTGTAGATCTGCCATTGTAAGATCTTTTTGCGTTTGTTGCAACTCTGTCAACACTTGACTAAATACTTTTCTTATATTTCTTCTTTCTGGCGCACCTTTTGGTGCTTCTTTTTGACCATCTAAATATTTTGCTAATGCATTACCGCCTTTTCTTATTTCTCCACCAATACTTATATGTGGATATCTTTTTTGTGGTGTACCTAATAAATCAAGCAAAAATTGTTTTCTTTCTACCTTATCTTTAACTGTAGCTATCTCATTCATTTTTTTTCTATTGGCTTTTTTTGTACTTGCTTTTTGTATTGCAACGCCTACTTCATCTATATTTGACAACTTAACTTTTACTCCAATAATTTCTGATAATAATTTTTTTTCTTTTAAAGACAATGCCTTAACTAATTCTTTTAATTGCCCACGTTTTACTTTAGCCTGTTTTGAATAATCTATAACTAGTTCACCTCTCATTCTTCCCCAAGTACGCATTAACCATCTATCCATAGTTAATTGTTCATAGTTTCCATATAAATTTGCAAAAAATCCATTACCAATTTTTGGCCCCATTACTGCTGCGCCATATACAATTTCACCTTGAGTTTCGCCAGATACTTCGTCATTTGTATATGCTTCTACTTCTTTAACTGTGTGAGTTGTCTTCATAAAATTTTCAAAGCTTTCAAATCCTTTTTCTTCAATTAATCTGTTAAACAATTTAAAGTTACGGTTAATTGCATCAGCAGCATCACCAATACCAATTTTTGTAGGAAACTTACCGTTAACTATGTAATAGCTGTATGCTTCTTCTGCAAGTTGAAAGTTTTTATCTACTTTTATACCGTTAGATGTATTAGCTAATGCCCAAGTAAAAGCAAAATTTGCTTCTGGTTCAGTAGCTAGTTCTGGATGTATAAGTGCAAGTAAAGCTTTTGCTTTAGAAACTTTTTCGTTGTACCAACCAACTGCGTTTGAGTTTTCTATTAACGCAAATTTAGCATCTGCTAGTACTGTTTTAACAAGATACTTTTCTACTTCTGCGGTAAATTCTTTAACATCTACACCTGCTTTTTTAGCAGCGTCTACTACAAGTTTTTGTATTGCAATTTTAAAATCACGATTAGTTTTATAACTTTTACCTTTAGCAAAATTAAATGCAGCTTCTAAATTAGCTACATCAAAAATTGTGTCAGGAATTGGTTTGCCTTGTTCTTGTGGTTGTGTCCTTTGTGCAAAAATTTCTTCATTAATTAAATCTTGTTGTTTTATAATATCTGCTACGTCTGTTGCCCAAGTATTGCTTTCAGTTAATGATCTTATTTGATTATTATCAAAAACAACAACTTCTTGATTGCCATTATCTCCTTTCATAATAATTCCATCATGCCCTAACTCTTTTAACCTTTCTTGAAAACCGTTAGCTGCTGTTTCACCACCACGTTTTAATTCAATTTTTTCTTGTATAGTCGCATAATATGGATTTTCTAAACGCACATACAAAGGTAAAACATCTTGTGCAGTATTTCCTTTTCTTTGAGTTTCGTATGACGCAGCCAAATTTTGTGCATCTTTACCACGCACCAAATATATTCCTTTACCAAAAGCACCAATATCTTTTTTGTTTGGATGATTAACATCAAATTCATTTATATTATCTTGCGTACCATGATATAAAATTTCAGCATTGTCATTTTTATCTTTAAAAACTGATTTACCAATAAATTTTAAAAATTGTGCTGTATCTGTTTTGGCTGTGCCATTTTGATTAAATAATTGTTCTTGTGGTAAAATTTGTACTTGGTCTGTACTAACTACTTTATATGGAAATCTTTTTGCAAATTCTTCTGGTAAAATTCCTAATTTATTACTTTGCGTAATAACGTAATCACGATAAAAATTTGAAGCTATTTGTAAACTTTTTTGTGTTTTAAATCTGCCTGTACCTTTAAGCATATTAACAAAATCTTTTTTGACTTTATTAGCACTTTTACTAAAATCACTAGATTCTTTATTTTTGTTTGCTAATACTTGTATAGCTTCTTTTTTTAGTTTTTCTTTGTTAGCTAAAAAGTTTGTATTTTCGGCTCTACTAAAAGTGTCTTTATCTTTACGAAGATGGTCTTGTAATAAAAGATCAATTTCTGTACCTGCAAATTTTGCAGCATAATCACCTGTAGGAATTATTATGTCAGTACCTACTAATGTACCGTTTTTACTTGCGTCTGTTAATTGTTTAGCAACTTCTGGTGATACTGCATTTACATCTTCCATCGTTAATCCACGACTATTCATTACATTAAGAAGAGTTTGTGCGTCTAAATAAAATTCTTTAATTCCATTTTCGTCACCTAATTGTTGTGCAAAAATATTAAATAATCTTGGGTTTCTTTCTTTTAATTTGCTGTTTGCTGATTGTGTTGCTAAATTTTCAAAAAATATAGAATCTTCTTTTGCTTGATTAGATTTATTTAAATCATATGAAAAAGAATACACACTACCCGGTAAACCAACTAAAACCATACCTTGCATAGTTCTTGCAAAAGTTGTGCCTAACCTAACAGCAACTCTACCTAAACCATCTGCACTGGTAAGGTCTTTTTCTAAATCACTATCTTGTAATGTAATTGCTAAATCACGACCTATAACATTAGCTAATTCTTGCCCTACTTCAGTAAGGCCTTCATATGTGTTGTTTAATAAATAATTTTTTGCAAGATTTTTTAATGCTAATTTTCTTGATGGTTTTATTAATTCTTTAGCTATAACTTTTGTTGTTTGTTTTGCTAATGTTTTTCTTATAGGAGCAGTTACAAAACCTAAACCGACAAGTTCTAAAGCTGCATTAGTAACACCAACACCTGCTGCAATATATTTTGATGACTCTTTATCAAGTCCTTCATCTAATAAATCCAAGTACATTGAACCTGCTTCTATAGCATAAGAATCGGCAGCCAATGTAGACATAAAACCAACAACCCACCCAGATTTTGCACCTGCAACTGCTCCCGGTATTGCGCCTACTCCACCTGCTACTGAACCTGTACCTGCTCCTATTAAACCTCCAGTTATTGCACCTGTTGTACCACCTGCAACTGCGTAAGGTAATGTCTTTGAGTACTGTCCAAATATTGCAAAACCTTCTTCAAAAATTCCTGTACCATCTCTTGCATACTCTTCTAACCTTTTATCAATTTCTGCTATTTGTAAAAAATCTTCTTCATCAGCTAAACCAAATTGTGCTTTAGTACCAATTCTACCTCTTCTTACTTGTAATCTACCTTTTGCCCAACCTTGACCTATATTCTCAGGTATTTTACCTGTAGATTTAAAAAGTCTTTCTAACCCTTCTAAATTAGCAAGATTGTCATTTGCCAAAGCAGCAAATGTAGGATCAGTCAATTGTTTATATAATACTGGGCTATTATCTCTAGCAAATTCTAATTCTTCTAATCTATCTCTTCTTTGTTTTTCAATCATTAACGTGACAGCTTGGTCACTATTTAAAGCAAATTCTTTTGGTAAACCTAGCTCATCTGCTAATCGTGATGCTTCACCAACTTTGTCTGGATCTTTATCTATAACAAGTTGCAAATTAGCTTTAACTTGATTACGCATATTTTGTTCATCTTGTTCATGAAATTTTGCGTATGGATTTACATCTGTATCATCGATTTTTATTTCATTCTCTTTATCAATATTTTGACTTGGTGCTAAATTTAAAATATTTTCATTTTGCAATTCATCGTCTTCTTTATGAAATTTTAAATATGGATTTGAAAGAGTCATAATGTTTATCCCATGATGTTAAAAGTTTGTACATACTTGCGTGTAGTACCTGTATCAGAACTAACTATGTCTCCGTTTTTATTGTACTTAGGAGTTTTGTCACCCTTTTCTGTTTCTCTTGGCATACCTTCACGAATCCAGTATTCAGCAATTTGTTGTTCAGTTGGTCGACCTTTGCCTGAGTCTATAAATGATTGAACTATTTGTTTTCTTTGATATTTATTTATTGCTCTTAAAAATACTTTTTTATTTCCTACTTTTACATATGCTTTTTGATATTCATCTTCATCAACAGCACCAAGAGGAAATATTTGTTTACCTTTGCCTTGCATAAGAATTTTATCATTTAATACAAACGCAACAGCATCTTGCTTTTCTTTAAAAGATAATTTACTACCTTTTTGAGTTTGCCTTTTATTTATTTCTTCTTTTACTGCAAGCCTTACATCTCTATAATCACTTCCTATATCTGTATTTTTTAATAATTTTTCAAATCCATAATCTTTTAATGCAGTGTCAAAAATATCTGCATCTACTTTAGCTTCTAACACTGATCCTGTTCCACCTGCTTGTAATTTTTTAGATTCTTCTACATATTCTAAATAATCACTTTGTGTAAGTTTTCCTCTGTATTTATTTAATTTGTTTATATCTGCAACTACTTCTGGGTTTTTATCTAAAAATAAAATTGTATTTGTATCTGATTTTTCTGAGTGACCATTTCTTAATAACAATTGATCTTCTCTTGTAAAATCTTCTATATCAATGCCGTTGTCTGCTAACTTAGTCCATCCATCTTTATCAGAATATGCAATTTCTTGTGCTGCTTCTAAATTAGCATCATAAATTTCTTCTTTACCTTTTTTTTCCTCTTTATAATTTCTTTCCAGTTCTGCTAATGCATATGTAAGTTGATCTTCGTCTTGTATAGTATCTTTTAATTTTTTCTTTAAATCAACTAATAATGGCATTTTTGTTTTTTCATCTACCTTATATGAAGGCCCATCGTTAGGGTCGTAATCATAATTAATATCTGATTTTAATATTTGTAAATCATTAGCAACCATTGTTGCAAAAGGATTATCTGCTCCTATTTTGTTAACCATATCTTCATTTGTGTAACCTATAACTAAATCAATTAATTTTTCATTGTATCCGTCAGAGTCTTTGTCTACACCAGATTTTTTTAATTCACTTTTTGCTTTTGAAAAATATGAATCTGCTTTTTTAATACCTAAATGTTTACCAGCAAAAAGATGTATTGTTTGATGTTGTGGAAGTAAACTTAAACCAGAATCTTCTTGATAATATTTAGATGTATTTTGTACTTGTTCTAAAAATTCTTTAGCATCCGATTCATTTAATTGACTAGTATCTATTTCATCAGGTCTAAAACCATATTTGACAGTTCTACCAGTACCATCATCAGTATGATTAAAACTATCTAATGAAAATAATTTATTTGCTTTATCTGTATATGAACCGCTATTAGTATCACCACGATCAGTTAAAATTGCATTTGCTTTTATTTCCCCTTTTTGTTTGTTATAACCAGTAAGAATTTTTGACGCATAAGTATTGTATGTTGCTGCATCAACCCTGCCTTCATTAGTTTCACTATCTAAATATGCTTTTGCATCGTCAAAATCTTTCTTTGAAATCATTTGATTTAAAGTAGATACGTTAATTTTATTTATAACCTTTTGTATCAACCCTGCTCTTTGTGAACTATTTTCTGGCCAACCTTTATTATCTGCATATCTAGAAGCTAATAACAGACTAATAGCTTTGTGTTTATTAAATTCACCAGAACCATCATGCCAATCTTCATAATTTTGCCCAGTTGTATCTGCAATAATATCTATTTCATTTAAAAATTCATTATCACGATATCCTTGAAATTCTGTAATTTCATGTTTAGTCATGAACATATTTGCAGAATTTAATGTACTTGCTGCTTTTGTTTTAAACAATAATTTCTGTGTATTGTTTTCTAGCGATTCTTCAAACTCTTCTGATAATTTTGTAAGGTCAGCTTTAGTCTGATCAAGAACAGTTATAGGATCATCATTCTCGTCATAACCAACTATTTTTATTGCATTTTCACCTTCTAAAGATGCAAAGTTTAATTTTGTTTCATTTACTTTAGCTATATATTCATTGTGTTTTTGTGTATATACTGCATCATCTCTTTCGTCTTGTAATTTCTGTGCAACATTACTTATTTGTTGCCCAAGTTGCATTTGGCCTTTTGCTAATTGTTTTAACGGTGCGCTTTTTTCATCCGACATTTGCTGGATGCTGCCACCCTGCAACATAGTAGGTGCATTACTTTCTATCTGAACTGTTGGTACTTCTAAAACCATAGTTAACCCCAGTGTGTAGATTTTGCAATCTGCCCTATAACACCACCTGCTCCTGTCATTAACGTACTACTCATGTTTAAAAACGGACTAACGGAACTGGCAGAAGCAAACATATTACCTGCTGATACACCTAACATATCTGATTGAATATTGGCTTGCACTCCTCTCATACGCATATTTCCTACAGCTTTTACCTTATTAACATTAATAGTTAGCCTATCTATTTCATCCAATACTTCCTGACTTACAGCAACATCTCTTGTACTTCCGTATCCTAAAGTACCTCCTCTTGCAGCAGTAGACGCAGTTCTTTTACCTTTTTTTAATCCTTGTGCTAAAGATTTAAGTTGTGCTTGTTTGTTGTATTGCCTTGATATATGTTGCGCTTGACTTTCTATAGATTTGGCATTTATTTTTGCCATATATTGTTGATGCTCAAATTGTAATGCCTGACTTTTTAATTGGTTTTTTCTAAATTTACTTTCAAAATAACTACCTACACCACCAGAAATTAGGCCACCTACTGACATTACATCGCCAAATTGTCCAAACTTCTGTTGCCATGACATTGTTGTACTTACCTCAACGCATCCCTATTTTTATAATATACATACACTTTATCTGTTTACGGTCACACTATCCACCAATAGCAACTTCTAATGTCATACCTACAACCGTTAATGGTAATGGATCAGTTTGACGTACAAATAACTGACCATTATCTTGCCATGTTGGAGTAACCATAATTTTTATATCTTCTGTTTTTAATCTAGGTGGTGCGCCATATGCTTCAGTTGTACGTTGTTTTGCTTCTACTAATTTATCTGCACTAGGGCCAGCAAATATACCAGAAGATTCTAATACTCGTAACCATACATGATTTATATTTTTTACACGGCCTTGGCCAAACGCTTCTGTCTGCAATGCCATTGGCATACTTTGCAAATCACTTTCGTATTCTAAACCTACATGAACAACACTAGATGCACGTTCTAATGTTATAGAACCACTAGACACTACTCTTTGTGGATGTACAGCAGCATCTGCCAATATACTTACTGTTTTGCCTTCTAAATGATCTAACCCAGAAATAACATTTCTTGCAACTTCATATGTTGTAATTCCTGTATTGCGTAAACTTGCAGGTAAATCTACGTCTAACTTAACTGTTGCTACCGTTTGATTTGTTGTAGCAGTTATATTGCAACGATAATAATTAGATCCGCTTATTAAAACTATTGCATCGCCTACATCATCAAGACTTGGTGGTGCATTAAATAAATTATAGTTTGCAGTTATAGTAACGCTTTCTCCTCTTGTATAATTTGTACCGCCAGATATAGTTACTGTTTGGTTTGTATTTGTATTTGTACCGTTGTATGTGCTACCGCAATCAACAAAAAAACAATCTCGTGCATCATTAAACAATCTTGTACCTAAACGCTCTACATACTTTTTAGTTGCGCCATTAATAGTTCTTTTTACAACACAATACAATACGTCATCATTGCCTTCAGACACTACCGCAACGCTTTCAAATGTACCGTCAGTGTCATGCTGATGCCATGCTCCAATAGTTTGTTCTGGAACATATGTAAAACCTAATAATTTACCTCCACTGCTTATAAACCAAACAATAGGAATAGGAGCTTTTGATAAAGCCATATCTGTAACAGTTAAATTATCAAACAAATGTGGCGCACGCAATGACAAGTCACCAGTAATAAAACCATTAGCTTGCCAGTTATAACCTAGTTCTCTAACGTGACCACCACGAGATGCAGCATATACCATACTGTTATTTACAATTACTGGTTGTGCATTATTAGCACCAACATATGATTGTGGTTTTACAGATATAGAGGTAGGTGTTATAGCATCACTGTTAATAGATGATACACGCCACTCTGCTGACCCTGTAAGCATAAGTAAGTTTGTTAGTGGAACTATGTGTCTTATAGTGTTTGATTCACGAGCAGCAACTCTAAACTTAATTCGGTCATCATCTCGTATTGGTAAACCAAAAGATAAATTACTTTCAGTACCAGATTTTGTCATCAATATAGTTTGCGGTTCATTATTAGTTCCAGCAAACACTCTTCGTTGTTCAAAATAAGATACAGCACCGGGAAAATTATTTGTAGATTGAAATTCGTTTTCGTAAATAGGTGGTGTACGAGAAAAGTTTGGTGCAATATTTGCATCTATAATACTTGTAGAAGTTGTCTCTCCAAGAAAACCATATATACCAGCTTGTTCTTTATATACTCTGTATTTTGATGCTCCACTAACTGCGTTCCATGAAATAGTATTTTTAGCTCCTGTTACATAAATATTATTTTGTACAGATGCAGAACCTGATTGTGCGCTTTCATCAACAAGGTTACTTGCCACTGCGGTAACAACATATTCATGAGCTTCATAAGTATCTGTGTTAGTACTACTTGATGAAGGTATATATGCAGATACACTTACACCTGTAGGTGACGCTAATGGACTTGCAAAGTTAATTGTTCTAAGTTCCCATTTAGTTGCGCTTAATCTTCTTAATTCTCTAGGTGCATGATTAGGATGCACTAATGTCATAACGTCAGCAGATTGCACATAATGAACATCAAATAATTCTGCTTGTTGATATGGATGTGGTATTTCGTATATGTTTGGACTTGTAGGTAATGCGTACCAATTAGTTCCATTTGGTGGTTGGCTATTAGAATGTGCTGTTTTAGCGTAATAATTAACACCACTATATTTTGCTATGTCTCCTATTGCATAGTTTGTACCACTGTTCCATGCAGCACCATCGCTATAAAATAAAGTTTGTCCTAATGTATGAAATCTAAAATATTCATTACCCATCTCAATTATCATTGTCTGCACTGTAGAAAAAGTAAAAGATAATAATCTTACGGATTGATTACTGTTTTTTACTTCTCTTACAAACGAAAATCCCGGTCTGTTTTCTGCTGGCCCTTGGGGTTTTGCTACAAAATTACGCATTGTAGCTGCACCTTGTTGAAATTTGGCATCATCTATACGACCAAACATTTCTGGTGATATTTCACCTCCAGAAAAAGATCTAGAAAACGTGCGTGTAACTGGCATTGATTACCTCCCTGATGTCCAAGGAACTATATGTTCTACCGTTATATCTCTATGTAAATTGTCTGCTTGTTTTGCACTTGATAAATATCCCATCATCATTTGTGTAGATCGTTTAGCTTCTGCCATACCTTGATCACCTTTTATTATTGGCCCTGCAAGCATTGATGCTAAATGCCAAGACAATGTAATAACAAATAAATCACTAAATATAGATGTGTCAGTAATTTTACTTTGATATCTCAACATTGCATTTTCTTGATTGGTATAAATATATGCTCCTTCTACCGCAAATTGCTGCGGTGTATATTGTCCAGCTACAATTGTTGGTGCATAATTACTTGTTATACCTCCGGGAGTATCACCAGCAGACATTCTTGTAGCGTAATCATTTTGTGATGATGGAGATATTATTGCAACAGGTGACATCATGTCAGCAGGTGCAGTATATGCATAATCCCATTGATCAAGAGTATTAGTTGTTAATGCTAAATTTCCACGTTTAGAAGCAAAGTTCCAAGTATGCATTTGTAGCAAAGTGTTTCTTGCAATAGGATAAAACCGTGCAGCTTTTTCTGCTTGCGCTGATCCTTCTGGTGGATTTATCGAAGCTATTGTTGCATCATCACCCAAGTGCGCTAGGGCAAGGTTGCAAA
>CENX01053781.1_pt1 | contig 15113 bp, 13 predicted proteins | sample 361321 | NCBI WGS metagenome assembly CENX01 (sample SAMEA2619678, study PRJEB7988) | marine metagenome | isolation source: saline water (ENVO:00002010), including | reverse complement strand
CTTGGGCCCTACTTTAGAGCGGGTATTGACAGCCTTGATTTCTTCCTTCAACGTGACGACCCTGGCCGGGTAGTAGCGATGATTCGTATGCTTCAAGCACATACACAGATGTACCGTGGCCTCCTTCTTATAATGGTCTCAGTTAACGGTCTACCTCCATCAATTCGTCAAGAACTTTCAAGCATTGCTGACATGGTACTGACCTTTGGTGTTCGGACCATTGGTTCAGATTTTGAAACCTCGATGATCGTATCGAAATTTCGAAATGCGCCAGAGAATCTGAAGATGCTTGTTTTCCGAGTTACTCCAGAAGAAGGTATTACACCAGAAACCGTCGAGCGTATCGCTTGACTGCAATCGTGGGCAAAGCGACACCTCCAAAGAGTGCGGATGTGGCGGGTAAACCATGTCGAAGCGTGCCGCTACCGGTGGATACGACCCCTCGGGTATCGACCTGGATGCTTGGACGGAATTGGAGGAGCAACTTGAAGCGACCATTCCAAACTATGATCGTGTGAATCGTTTGATGACCTTTGGACAAGACAAACGGTGGCGACGGAATGTGCGAAATCATGCGGCAAAGGGAATGAAAGTTTTGGAGGTCGGCTGCGGTCCTGGAAGTTTTGCAGAAGACCTTGTTGGGCTTGATGTCACCTGTCTTGACCCCTCCGAGGCAATGCTGAAGGTTGCCAAAAAGAGGGTAGATGGGGCGCGCGCAAGCCGTGGAGAATCTCCAGCAGCCTATGTTCAGGCGCTTGCAGAAGACATTCCATTGGAAGACAATACGTTCGACATGGTCTTCTGCTTGTTTTCCTTCCGAGACTTCCAAGACAAGAAAAAAGGGTTGGAAGAGATTTATCGCGTGCTCAAACCTGGTGGGCAATTGGTCATTTGTGATGCCGGGAAAGCGAACTACTTGCACGGACTAGCTGGGCGAATGTGGATGAGTACTGTGGTCCAATGGATGGCAAGATGGGTGACAAAATCAAAAGATCATCCTTGGAAAGGACTGGCTCGCTCCTACACGTACTATGGTACAAACAAGTATTATCGAAACTTGATGAAGGATGTAGGATTCGAAGAAGTCTCAGGTCGTCTGCTCTATCCTCTTCTGATGTCAAGTCGATTTCGTGGACGAAAACCGCAATAAGGCGGTCAATTTCAATGAACGGAAGACTCCATTAGCATCATAAACCCCCTCTTAGTGGGATTTTCATAGTGGTTGTTATGGGAATGGAGAAAGTTCTTCAAAGCATAAAAAAAGCCGAGCAGGCTGCTGAACAGACACTTTCCGATGCTCAATCCGAATCCAGTCGCATTCTCAGTGATGCACGGAAGGATGCTGCTGATCTCGTTGCACAAGCAACCGAGGAGGCCCATACATCGATTCAGTCAACACTCGATGCTGCAAAGGAAGCTGCTATGAAAAACGTCAACACTGTCCAGAAAGATGGAGCAAAAGCCGTCAAATCCGTCGAATCGGATGCAGGTGCCAAACAAGACGCAGCCGTTGCACTCATCGTCGAACGATTGCTTAACCAATAAGGTGATATCATGTTCTCGACGGTTCCAATGTCTCGAATGACGTTAGCAGCACCTGTTGACGCCATGGCAGACATTGTCCGTGCTTGTTCCGATTTGGGATGTGTCCACATCGAGGATTACACACAATTCGAAGAAGGAATTGGTGTTGGGCGCGCCATTCAAAGCGATGATGCAGACAAGATTAGTGCACTCTTACTCAAGGTTCGAGCAGTGCGAAGCAACGTCTCGGTCTTCAACGCTAAAGGAGCATCATCTGCATCTGCAGCCAAAACCATGGTCGATACCTTCGAATCTGAAGTCGACAAAGCACTATCATACATCGAAGCCATCCGTGAAGCGGAAGCCGAAATCGCCACCCTTGAGGATCAAGTTCGAATTTTTGAGAAACTCGCTCCGTTGAACATATCTCTTGATTTGCTCACTGGCTATTCAGGCGTTGAAGTCTATGTTGCAGAAACTGCAAATTCATCGAAGGCAGCCAAGGTCTTTGCAGACCTCAAAAACGATGTTGAGTTCTTGGCACCTGCAGGGCTGGTCGCAGTTGCATGTGCTCCTAACAAGGCTGCTGAAGTTCAGATGGCGCTTGCAGAACTCAACGCTAAAGTCATCCAATTACCATCAGGAGAAGGCAAGCCGGCTCAGCGAGCAAGCGACGCACGGAAAGGCATTGAGAATGCTCAATCCTCAATGGAGAGCAACCAGAAGAAACTCGAGAAGTGGGCTACAGAGCACGGTTCTGACCTTGTGATTGCTGAGGAATATCTCCAGCGAGAAGACGCCATTTTCACATCACCAACCTCGCTTGCAGTATCCAACCAAGCCTTCGCACTTGACGCATGGGTCCCCACCGAAAACGAAAGCAAAGCTCGCTCGAAACTCAAGAGCATGGTCTCTCACCTCGAGATTGAGGAGCATGTTGACGACCATCATCATCACGGTGGCCACGATGACCATCACGCTGAACCCGAGCCTCCAATCGCTTACCAGAACGGTAGCGCTGCCGAGCCATTCGAACTTGTTGTTGATTTGGTCGGACGGCCAAAATACGGTACTTTTGAGCCAACGACGATGATCATGATTACACTCCCGCTCCTCTATGGCTTGATTCTTGGCGACTTCGGTTACGGATTTGTCATTGTACTTCTTGCATTGTGGCTCCGCTCGCTCCCGTTTGCAAAAGAGCCAATGGGTAAGAATGCAACAACTGTTCTTCTATGGATGGGTATTTGGTGCATGATATGGGGGTTACTCTTCGCAGAAGGCTTTGGATTCATTTGGGATGGCACTGGCAAAATCATGGGTGATGCATCTCCGCTCATTCCTCTTTACGATTGGACCTATGACCTGACTTCTGGTTTCAAGAAGAGTGACATCGCTGATGCTCTCGGCCTCGGACACACCTATGTGCCATTCCACCGTGCAGACAGTGCCCTCACAGACTACGTTCTGGTTTCTATTTACGTTGGTGCGCTACACCTCCTCATTGGATATATCATTGGATTCGTCAACGTTGCAAAAGGACACGGTTTGCTCGCAGCATTCTTTGAGAAAGGCAGTTGGATGTTTATCCTCATCGGTGGTTTCCTCCACATTTATGGCTTCATGACCGGAAGCAACGAGCTTATCGAAGGAACACTTCCCGGATATGCAGTTCTTGCAGGTATTGTGTTGTTGATTATCGCACTTGCAACCTTCGAAGGCTTTGGATGGGCCGGTGGCATCATCATGGGGCCAATCGAAACATTCGGCCTTCTTGCAAATACACTCTCTTACTTGCGAATCATGGCAGTCGGAGTTGCTGGGGTCAAGATTGCCGAGATCAGCAATGACATGGGCTTTGCATCCATGAGAGATGCGATTTCAGCAGGTGATTTTGCCCTTGTCCCTGTCTTCTTCCTTCTTTGGATTGGCATCCAAGTGTTTGCGATTGCACTGGGACTCCTATCACCTACTATTCACGCAGCTCGTCTCCACTTTGTGGAATGGATGGGCAAGTTTTACGACGGCTCCGGCAGGGTCTTTTCCCCGCTCGGTGGCCAACCCCTCCACGTGGAGGGGGATGCATAGTCCACTGGACATTAAATGGAGGTAGAAAAAATGAACAAGAATACCCTAAAAACAAGCCTACGAATGATGATTGTGCTCGGCGCCCTCGTCCTGATCGCTCAGGGCGTATCCGCTGAAGTAAATACCGATGACGATGGCGTCTACGATGACTGGGGCAAGTACATGGGAGCAGGTATCGCTCTCGGTCTTGCTGCAGTTGGTGCTGGAATTTCCCAGGCAGCTATCGGTAGCGCTGCTGTCGGAATGATTGCAGAAGACGGATCCAAGTTTGGTCCTGCACTCATCTTCACGGCTCTTCCTGAGTCGATTGTTATTCTCGGTGCATTGCCACTCTTCCTCTGAAGATTGGCTCCGAAACAGACGCGTTCTGTTTGACCGAAGGAGATGATACTATGACACTTGAAACACTTGCGAAGGACATTGCTGCCTCTGCGGAAGCTCAGGCAAAAGCAATGCTCAAAGAAGCGAAAGCAGAAGCAAAGACAATTGTCGGAGAAGCTGAATCCAAGGCAACATCGATTCGTGATGAAGCCCAAGCCAGAGCCGAGCGTGAAGCGCAACAAATCTCGCAAGAGATGGTTGCCAGCGCCCGTCAAGGCAACCAGAAAGAACTGCTTATTGCTCGTCGTAGCGTCCTCGATGCTACCTACGATGCAGCGAAGTCACAACTTGCTGACCCAGGCATGAAAGGGCGTGCTACGCTCCTGAAGTCCCTGCTCAAGCGAGCTGATGATGTCTCTGGAAAGGATTTCGTCATTCGACCGGTATCTGTCGATGCTGCTGCATTAAAGAAAGAAGCAGGTTCTCGGACCATCGGTGATGAAATCGATGGCTTGGGCGGATTTATGATGGAAGCTGCAGATGGATCGGTATCGTTTGATTTCCGATTCGACTCGCTTCTTGACCGTACATGGACCGAAGAACGTGCTGCAATCAATGAAACACTGTTTGGATGAGGGATGAGAATGTTTTCGGGTAACGTACCATATGTAGCGTCACGAGCAAAGGCTCGGCGCCAAGCATTGATGGACAAAGCCCGATTGCGACAACTCATCAGTCAATCGCCGGACCAGTTGACGAACACCGTTGCAGAAAGCGGATATCAAAACGAAATCAACCTCTATGCGTCTCGTTACACTGGAGGCGATCTCGTCGAGGCTGCTCTGACACACAACCTCGAGAACGAACTTGACAACATGCTCTCGCATTGCCGGGGTAAGGTTCGAAAGGTTGTCGAGATCTATTCCAGCCGGTACGAGTACCAGAACGCAAAAGCGGTACTACGTGCCGTAGCAAATGGAATTGAGTCGGAAAAACTCAGCAAGGACATCCTACCGGATTTGAATGAAATCAATACGCCATGGATCAAAATCCTTGAGAGTTCTGATGACCTTCGTTCGGCTGCACAACAAATGCGCCGCAAATCGTTTGGTTCAGCACTCCTGAATCTTCCTGAAGATGCCCGCCTCTCTCATTATGAGGACGCACTCGATCGCCATTACTTCGCTGCCTCGATGAAGGCACTTGGACACAGCGGAAACGATTCCCGCTACTTGCGAAACATACTCGCAACCGAAATCGACCATCGAAACATCTTGAACGTCCTTGAAGCATCTGCTTTCCAGATTGAAGGGAACGCTCTGTTTGAGGAGCTCCTTCCAGGTGGACGTTTGATGCCACAGCGCGCCCTATCTTCCGTTGCAAACGGTGGTCGAAGCGCTATGATGGACGTTTTGAGAAACAACACAAAGTTCGACATCGCTGGTTTTGAAGATGCGTTGCAAACCGCGGAAAAGGAACGTTCGCTCGATGCGGTCGTCACCTGGCTTCACGCAAGAGAATATGCGCAGATGCAAAAGATGAGCTACCTCCATCCTGTATCTGCGCTACCTATCGTTTACTACATCGCCATGAAGGTCAAGGAAGTCACAGACCTCCGAATGATCGTTCGTGGCCGACTTGCAGGTTTGCCGCCTGATCTCCTTGAGGCTCACATTCTATGAGGTGAAAACATGGAAATTGCAGTCGTAGGAACACCAGAATTTACACTCGGATTCCAGCTTGCTGGAATTTCGACACTATACAATCCAGAAGGTGAAGAGGAACGCATCAAAGTGTTCCGCAACCTTCTCAACTCAAAGGATGTTGGAATTGTTGTGGTTGACTCCGCAGTTCTCGCATCCTTACCAGATCGATTGCGTTCGCAATTGTCTGGTTCTGTCTCGCCGACGGTTCTTGGAATCGGAACGGAAGAAGACAACACGCTCCGAGAAACCATTCGAAGAGCAATCGGAGTCGACCTATGGAAATGATGTTCCAAAATGGAGGAAAAGAGCATGAGCAAAGAAGGAGTAATTTACCGAATTTCGGGACCTGTGGTTACCGCAACCGGAATGAGCGCAGGAATGTATGACGTTGTCCGTGTGGGCAATGAAGGATTGATGGGAGAAGTTATCGAATTACACGGTGACAAAGCCGTTATCCAAGTATACGAAGATACGTCGGGCATTCGCCCTGGTGAACCAGTCATAAATACTGGAGAAACACTCTCTGTTTCTCTTGGACCTGGTTTGCTGACGCAAATTTACGACGGTATCCAGCGACCTCTTCCAACTTTGGAAGAAGTCATGGGTGTATTCATCACTCGTGGTGTTGATGCTGATGCGTTTGACCTCGAAAGGAAGTGGACCTTCGAAGCAGTCATGGAAAAAGGTGCTGCTGTCGAGGGTGGACAAGTCATTGGCCACGTTCAAGAGACCGAAACCATCGTTCACAAGATCATGGTTCCTCCAACCATGAGCGGGGTCATCAAAAACATCAAGTCTGGCGATTTCAATGTTACAGAGACAGTCTGTACACTTGAGGATGGCTCTGAGATTCAGATGATGCAAAAGTGGCCTGTTCGTACACCACGTCCTTACCGACAGAAGTACGCACCAGATACACCTCTCATTACTGGAATGCGTATCCTCGACTTCCTCTTCCCACTTGCGAAGGGTGGTGCAGCAGGTATTCCAGGGCCGTTCGGATCCGGAAAAACCGTCACACAACAATCGCTAGCAAAGTACTCTGACGCTCAAATTGTTGTCTACATTGGTTGCGGAGAGCGCGGAAACGAGATGACAGAAGTATTGGACGAATTCCCTCACTTGATCGACCCAAACACAGGCAAGCCATTGATGAACCGAACAGTGATGATTGCAAACACATCCAACATGCCTGTCGCAGCTCGTGAGGCATCCGTATACACTGGAATTACCATCGCTGAGTACTTCCGTGACATGGGATACGACGTCGCTTTGATGGCAGACTCTACCTCGCGATGGGCTGAAGCAATGCGTGAGATTTCCTCTCGTCTTGAAGAAATGCCTGGTGAAGAAGGATACCCTGCTTACCTCTCTTCTCGAATTGCAGAGTTCTACGAACGTGCTGGCCGTGTCGAAACCAAGAACGGTGACGATGGGTCGGTTACTGTCATCGGTGCAGTGAGTCCGCCTGGTGGTGACATTTCTGAACCTGTATCGCAAGGTACACTCCGAATTGTCAAGGTTTTCTGGGGATTGGATGCAGGCCTTGCACGTCAACGTCACTTCCCTGCAATTAACTGGCTTAACTCGTACTCTTTGTACCCACAAAGCCTCAATCAGTGGTTCCGTGACAACATTGCACAGGATTTCCCAGAGATACGAACCCAGATCAGCGGTTTGTTGCAGATTGAAGCAGAATTGCAAGAGATCGTCCAATTAGTTGGTTCAGACGCTCTGCCGGTTGACCAACAACTTACGCTGGAAGTTGCACGTATGATTCGTGAATTCTTCCTGCAGCAAAATGGATTCCACGATGTTGACGCTTATTGTGACATTCATTTGCAATACTCCATGTCCAAGGCCATTCTGAGTTTCCAGGAAGCTGCAAAGAGCGCTATGGCTGCTGGTGCACAACTCAACGATGTTGTCAACGTCCCAGCACGAACAACCCTCATGCGTGGTCGATTCGAAAAGGGATACATCGATACCATCGATGACATGGTCAAGTCCATGGTCGATGAAATCGCTGACACCGTGGAGGACAACTAGGACGTGATATCATGACAGGAAAAGAATACCGAACCATTACCGACGTCAAGGGACCACTCGTTTTCTTGAACAAGACCGAACCAGTTGCATTTGGTGAAATTGTAACCATTCGTCTCGAAGACGGATCCATCAAAAACGGACAAGTGTTGGACACATCCGACGATCTTGTGATTGTCCAAGTTTTCGAAGGAACCGCGAAAATTGACCGAACAGCCGGTGTTACGTTCATGGGAGATGTTTTCAAACTCCCCGTCAGCAAGGATCTTGTTGGACGAATTCTCGATGGCGCCGGGCGTCCTCGCGATGGCGGACCAGACATCGTTGCTGAAGAGAATGCTGACATTATCGGGGCTGCAATCAACCCATTCAGCCGACAGAGTCCTCACGATTTCATTCAGACAGGAATTTCTGCAATCGACTGCTGTACGACACTCGTCCGAGGCCAAAAGTTGCCAATTTTCTCAGCATCAGGTCTACCGCACAACGACATCGCCTTGCAAATTGCTCGACAAGCAAAACTGAAGGGCAGTGATGAACAATTCATTGTTGTATTCTGTGCAATGGGTATTACAGCTGAAGAATACAATTTCTTCCGATCCGACTTAGAGCGAACCGGTGCACTCGAGAACGCTGCATTGTTCGTCAACCTTGCTGACGACCCTGCTGTTGAGCGAATCATTACGCCTCGTCTTGCATTGACTGCCGCTGAATACCTCGCCTTCGAACACGATTACCACGTTCTGGTCATCTACACAGACATGACCAACTACTGCGATGCACTTCGTCAAATCGGTGCAGCACGTGAAGAAGTTCCCGGTCGACGTGGATACCCGGGTTACATGTACACTGACCTTGCAATGCTTTACGAGCGTGCTGGAATTGTTAAAGGCAAGAAAGGATCGATCACGCAATTCCCAATTCTTACCATGCCTGGTGACGACATTACGCACCCGATTCCTGACCTCTCTGGATACATAACCGAAGGACAGATTGTTATTTCCCGTGAACTTCATCAACAAGGTATCTATCCACCGATCAACGTTCTCCCATCGCTTTCACGACTGATGGGTTCCTGCATCGGTGCTGACACAACCCGTGAAGACCACAAATCTGTATCGGACCAGATGTATGCTGCATACGCACAAGGCCGTGAACTCCGTGGTCTTGTAGCAATTGTTGGTGAAGATGCATTGAACGAACGTGACAAGCAATTGCTTGACTTCTCTGGCGTGTTTGAAGACCGTTTCTTGCGACAATCCCGTGATGAAGATCGCTCGATTGATGAAACTCTTGACCTGTGCTGGGAACTGATGTCATCGATTGACACCAAGTATCTGGTCCGTCTCGACCAAAAGTGGATTGAGAAGTATCATCCAGAGAACAAGGCTTGAATTTTGAGGTGAAACCATGGCGCTTGACATTAAACCAACCCGAAGCGAGTTGATCAAACTCAAGGGTCGCATCAAGCAAACCAAAAACGGTTACAAGCTCCTCAAGATGAAGCGTGACGGTCTCTTTCACGAGTTCCGCCAGCTCCTTGCTGAGATGATCGAAGCGAAGCGTGAAATTACCGAAGCATTTCGCCTTGCTAAACAAAGAATCGATCTTGCGAATGCCATCGAAGGGGGTTTGGCTGTGCGGGCAGCTGCCATTGCAAACAGTGCTCATCCAGAGGTTGAAGTTGAACGACGCAACATCATGGGTGTTGTTGTCCCCAGCGTAAGCGGTACCAATCTCAAGTCAACCTTCGCTGAACGTGGAGTCGGTTTTATTGGCTCATCACCGTACATCGATGAAGCGAGCGACAGTTTTAGTGAATTGATCGAAAAAATGGTAACGGCAGCTGAGATGGAAGCCACTCTCAAGCGCCTTCTTGAAGAAATCGAAGCAACGAAACGTCGTGTAAACGCACTCGAATTCAAAGTCATTCCTGAGTTGGAAGAAGCAAAGGTCTTCATTCAATTAAGACTTGAAGAGATGGAACGTGAAGAGACTTTCCGACTTAAGCGATTCAAGAACAAGTGAGTTCATCCATCGCTCTGAAAAAAGGGCATGATTGATGTGGGAGTGGTGTGCAGTTCTCATTAAGGGGGGCCAAGTTTCATGACGAGCGTGAATGAAAAACAACCCTCTCAACTCGCAGTACACAAGGATGCTTGGACTCAAAAAGACCTACTTGAAGGCATAATCCAGCGTTACATTCCCATACGCTCTCATGTTGGAGGCTTGTGGCCGACGTGGGAAATAGAAGCAGATCAGGCGGATGAAAAGTTACCCGAACTGAATTCCTATCTCGAACGCCTCGGCTGGATGGCAAGGCTTCAACGCGGCGATGTCGATCAATTAGCGACAATCCCTCTTCCACACGACCAATTTCCAGGCTCAAGAATTCACATTTACATGTGGACTGCGTCTCTCATTACGCTGCTCCTTTCCGCTCTTCGATGGATGGAGAATGGAAGGCCAAGCGGGGGCTGGTTTGTAGAATCCGAGTTTCTTGATGCATTGATTGGTTTTGTATTCCCTGTTCTCTTTACGCTCTTCCTCGCCTCGTACATTCAAACTCGAATTTCAGCCAAACTCGGCGTCCGAACCGGACACATACTCCCAATTCCAGATCCATCTGTCCTGCTGTGGCTCTTTTCAGGTCTTTCAACCTCCTTTTTCATATGGCCTTTTGGCATCTTCTTTATTCCAACCTTACCGAGAATGGACGCCCGGCCATGGCCTGACCGCAAGTCTTTGGCATGGACATCTGTATCGGTACCAATTGTGTTGCTTGTGAGTGGTTTTGTCTTTTGGACACTTGGATTAATCCTTGCACCAGACGCCTATCTTTTGACCGGTGAACCTTACCGTGCGAATCCACCGTTTTTGATTGAATTGCTCAGCACGGCTTTCGATACCTCGTTCCAAACAACCCTTGACTGGGGCCATCCTTTCTTCTTTGCAGCAGGTTTCTTGACCCTCGTTGGTTGGTTGCTGATGTTACCAATCCCGACGTTCCCTGGAGGCCGATTACTCGTTGCACGAATGGGAATACAAGAGGCACGCAGTTCAGGCACGCAAATTCTGATGTTCATGCTTCTCGTTACTGCTGCGCTCTTTATCTTCGATGCATTCAACGGATTTACCATATGGATTCCAGTGTTGTCGGTCGCCATTCCGCTTCTTCTATTCATGGGCGGAGATTCCCGAATTCCTGTTTTGATTGATGGTGACAGGCCGCTGAATGAGGAAAACCATCGTCGTTTGGGTCTTGTCCTTTTCATTGCCATCCTCTTTGCGATTCCTTCACAGTTCCCGGTCGAACCCGTTGAGCGTTGGGATGCCGAAGCCACCTACTCGCTCGATGTTGATGTTTATGCTGAACTCGGTGATGCTTGGAACGCATCAGCGATGATTTCATTGGAAAACCCCTCGATGGAAAATAGAAATTACACTGTATCTGGGTTCATTCTTGGCACCACTTTTTGGACAGCGGAACTATCCTGTGGCGAGGAGATTTGCAATGGTCAGTTGGAGCCCGGTGAATCGACCACAATTGAGCTTTTGTTCACGCATGAAAATACCAGTCAACAACCAACGTTCCTTGACTATCAAATCGATGTAACCTTCGATAAAACCGAGCATCAAGAAATTGGCACGATCCACCCCAACATGACAGGTTCAGTCGGAGCAGAATGGTATCATCTACGTAGCGGTGAAGAAGTCCTGACTTGTCTCGATATCTATCTCGAAGAATCTGCTAATATCTCATTCCCGGACTTAAGCTCCGATTGGATGCCGTTCTTGTGGCTTGAAGGCCAGGTTGGGCTCAACCAAACGCTTGAAACAACTGACAACATTGTGTGTTTGGATGGAGCCGATCAGGCACTTCCATACAATGCACAATCGTATTTGCACAATGTTGCACTCGGCAATGCGACGTTCGTTGTCGGATTTGACTCCACTTGGCCACACATCGTTTCAGCGTCGGAGGACGGATGGTTTATCGATGAACAACACCCCATAGGAACACCGTTCAACCAAGAAGGTACATTGTATCAAGAGAACAAATCTTCGTGCCCAGACAATGAAAACTTGGTCACACCTCCCCACAACGGTAGTGCAATTCGGAATTGGGATATTTCATTGCGTCCTGCACACAAAATTCCTTCCATTGGTCCAGGCGAAGCACTCATTCTCGAATTGCCACCGAATACTTACATCCATTGCTATCAAGATGAGGGAATTGCAACGAAGTTCTCAATCCAAGAGGGTCCAAACCTGATTCTTAACGATGGCAACGAAACAATCCGGCTATGGGACGCTCCTCGGACTGCAACCTCTACGGAACTTACCATCGAATTGTTCAACAGCGGTACATCCGACGTTGTGCTTCGACATTCAACATTTGGAGATGTAGAATGGGACCTTCAGAATCTAACCGATTCGCTCTCCCCCGGCTGGAACAATCTCACGCTGGGGGTTCCATCATCGATAATCAACACCTACCAACTGACGCACCAAGATGGAGCAATTCTCATCACATTTGGCGGTTATTTGGAGGCTGAATCTTGAGAGTTGGCATTGTAGGGGCTGGCTCAATCGGCTCCCTCATTGCTGGATGTTTGTCCCAGACTTCATGCGATCTTCTGTTGCACAGCCGCGGTCTCCACGCTGCACACTTAACCGTTGCAGGACTCTGTGTTGATGGGGTGGATAAACGGAAGATTTCATCAGACCGATGGGAGGTGCTTCTTGAGGAGCAACCCATCCCCGATTCAGTGCGTTCATCCTGCGATGTTGTCTTAATGACTGGGAAATCTTCTGCATTTGATCGTCACCTCGAGGTTACAAAACACCTCCTGCGCCAAGATGGTCTTGTCTGCACGCTCGCGAACGGGCTTGGACATGAGGAGCGCTTGATGCATGCGTTTGGACCTCAACGTGTTCTTGCATCAACGACAACGCATGGAGCATACCGGCCGGAACCAGGCCATGTCCACTGGGCAGGGAGCGGGGAGTTGAGCATTGGACCCTTCATGCATCCACATGACAAAGAATCGGTCGATCCCTTGTTGAAACTGCTCTCGGATGGGGGATTGAATCCCCAATGGCAGGAGAATGGGCGAGTCATGCTTTGGAATAAGATGCTGTTGAACATCGCCATCAATCCAATTGCTGGGCTTCTAGGAAAAGAAAACGGAGCCCTCCTCGAACCTCACTTGTTTGAATCCTCCGTTTCGGTGATGCTTGAAGGGGCCCGAATTGCTCGTGCTGAAGGAGTTCCACTCCAAGAAGACGAGGAACTCGTTGACCGATTACGTAACGTGCTTGTGAAGACGAGCAACAACTACTGTTCAATGCTGCAAGACGTACGAGCTGGACGAGAAACTGAAATTAATTCTCTAAATCTTGAAATTTGTCGACGTGGAGAGATTCTTGGTCTTGCAACACCGCTTAACCAATTGCTCTCGTCGGTCATTCAAGATCTTCGATGAGATCTTTGTTGAAATGCAGTCCTCTGTTTTCCTGCCGCATAATTGCATCCTCAGCCACAAGAATTCCAACAAGAATCATGTTTCGTAATTCCACAATTTCGCGTGATGGAAGGCTTGATTTCCAGATGGCGTCAATTTCTTTTTCCAACAAGCGAAGTCGTCGAATGGCACGCTCCAATCGAGAGAAGCGTCTGGATACACCAACCTCGTAACGCATTGTTTGATTCAACGCAGTACGATCATGTGTTACAGGACCGTGCTCTCTGAGTTTATACAATCCATCTGAGCGCCAGTTTGGTGGTGAAACATCGATTGAATGTATTCCCTTGTCGATTAGATGGGATGAGCAGCGATGTGCAAAGACAACTGCCTCAAGTAGACTGTTTGATGCCAAACGATTCGCTCCGTGCATTCCAGTGCAAGCCACCTCGCCTATTGCGAACAGGCCTGGGATGGCTTTCCCAGTCCCATTCAGAATTGCTGAACCAACAGCATCGACTTCAATGCCCCCAACGATGTAATGTGCTGCAGGAGCGACTGGCAGTGGATCGATTCCAAGTTCGATGCCATCCCTTTGCAATCGTTTGGAAATCATCGGAAACCGTTCATCCAAATGTTGTTTGTCCAGGTGCTCAGTTACAAGATAGACGTGCGATGCCCCAGATTCTGCACAACGCTGATCGATGGCACGTGCAACGACATCGCGCGTTGCCATTGAGCCGAGGGGAGATGCTTGAAGCGTAAAAGAAAACGAACGAGGGTCCTCTTCGCCGCTGGCTTTCCACTCATGGTATCCCTCGTGATCGAGTAGGACCGCTCCCTCTCCTCGCAATGCTTCTGTAATCAAAAAAGGACGTTCACCCTCGACAACAAGCGCTGTCGGATGAAATTGAACAAACGCCATATTTGTTATTGAGGCACCCGTTCTATAGGCCATTGCAATCCCGTCACCTGTTGATACAGATGGATTGGTTGTCTTTTCCCACAACTGCCCCGCACCCCCAGTAGCAAGAATCACAGCATCTCCTCGAATGGTGAGAACTTCGCTGGTTTCCTGATCGAGTGCCCAAACCCCACATACGCCCTTCTCAGGCACCTTGTGTTCCCGTTGTATGAGATCAATCGCTAGTGTATTTGGGCGGAGTTTGATTCGGTCGTGCGCTCCTGCAGCAGTTGTAAGAGCGCGTTCGATTTCCTTCCCGGTCGCATCCTTGGCATGGAGAATACGTCTTGATGAATGTCCGCCCTCTTTTGCGAGTTGAAAATCCCCGTCTTTGCCTCTTTCAAACTCAACGCCGATCGAGAGCAGATCTTGAATTCGTTCACCTGCCTCTTCAACAACCATGCGGACAATCTTTTCGTCACACAAACCGTCACCGGCATCAAGTGTATCTTTGATGTGGCCGTCGATTTCCTCGAGATTCGTTTTGTCGAGGATGGCGGCAATACCTCCTTGTGCCCAATTTGTGGAGGAGTCCTTCGGTCGCTGCTTTGTGATGATTTCAACATCAAAGCCCTCGTTCGCAAGCCGTAGGGCTGCAAACAGTCCCGCAATGCCAGTACCAATGATGAGGACACGAGGCATAGTCGTGCCAGTAATTGTTCGTTCTTGATGACATCGGTTCGTCCAGCGATAGGGCTATGTGTTGTGGATTCTTGCAAAGAGCATGTTGCGAAAGGTCATCGCCTTGCTCGGCCTTGCAACAATTCTCTTTGTTATTGCAAACGCTCATTTTGGCATGGTTGCGGAAAATGTTGTCGATGGAGCCGGAACAGCACGCCTCGATGTATTGCGATTAGCGGACCCAGGGTGTACGATACCCGAAATGGAGAAAGAAATTCGGGAAACCGGTACCGCATTCTGCTTAGGCGAGAAGGGGACTTGGGGGACAGCAGACATTCTCCTGTTGTTCTGGGGCATTCTTATCATAACTGCCGG
>CENX01006959.1_pt1 | contig 15115 bp, 15 predicted proteins | sample 361321 | NCBI WGS metagenome assembly CENX01 (sample SAMEA2619678, study PRJEB7988) | marine metagenome | isolation source: saline water (ENVO:00002010), including | reverse complement strand
TTTTTTCTGGCTATGATGGCTATGATGTCTACCGCTTTTGTAATAACGGGGTTGAATTTTCACCAAGTGCATCTAGCGGAAGTAAAAGGTTGGGATCTATCTTTTTATGCGTCGTGTTTTGTTATTTATGCAATTTGCCAAGTTGCAATGTCGGTTGTCACAGGCATGCTTGTAGATAGATATGGGGCTCTCACACTAACCCCTTTTTATATGTTGCCCATGATTTGCTCCACGTTTGTTCTGGCCTATTTTGATGCCTCGGCAACCGTGATAGCGTTTATGGCAATGGCAGGCATAACTGGAGGAGCCACCGCCACAATAATTTCGACTGTTTGGGCCGAACTTTATGGTGTTTTGCATTTAGGGTCAATCAAAGCAATGGTCGCTGGCATACAGGTTATTGCCAGTGCTCTCGGTCCAGCTGTATTTGGCTGGTTAATCGATTCAGATATAGGAATTGAGGGCATTTCGTTTGCCTGTGGTATTTATTCGCTTCTTGGCTGTGTTATGCTTGCTGCTTTATTCAAACCACGGTTATTGATTCTCTGGAAAATTTAGTTTCTCTCATTTTGTTGTCGGAAATATTCAGCAAAAGCCGCGACAGTGGTGGGAATGTCTGTTTCATTAATATCTCGATGGATCACCAAACGAAAAGTTGGCGGGCGTCCGCTTATAAGGATACCTTTATTCTTTAAAAAAGCTTTTAATGGATCTCGATGTTGATCGAGAACCTTAATAAAAACCATATTAGTATTGGCTCCTTCTGACTCAGTCTGAATATCTGGAATTTGGGAAAGCTCAGTTGCTAAACGTGAAGCTAATCGATGGTCTTCCTCTAGCCGATCAACCTGAGTTTTCACTGCAACCAACCCGCATGCTGCCAAAATGCCTGCTTGACGCATCCCGCCACCCAGCATTTTTCGCGCTCTTCGAGCTTCTTTTATAAAGTTGGAGCTTCCAGTTAGAACAGACCCGACAGGCGCTCCAAGCCCTTTAGAGAGACATAGCGATACAGTGGTAAAACCGCGGGTTAAATCTTTTGGAGAGCAGCGATTTGCGATTGCTGCATTCATCAAACGAGCACCGTCTAAATGAGATGATAGGCCATGTTTACTTGCAACATCGGAAGCCTTTTTCATGTAATCTGGTGATAGTGCCTTGCCATTATAAGTATTTTCGAAACAAACAAGTTTAGTTCTTGGGAAATGTATATCATCTGGCTTGATTTTAGCCTCTATAGAATCGATGTTAACTGATCCATCCTCTTCTACTGGAATAGTCTGCGGAATGATACCTCCTAATGCGGCGGTGCCTACTGCCTCTGACTTATAAACGTGATACGTTTCTCCAATGATATATTCATCGCCTCGTCCGCAATGAGTGAGGAGTGCAGTAAAATTTGATTGAGTACCTGATGTAACGAATAATCCAGCTTCAAACCCAAGTAGATCTGCAACTGTCTCCTCCAATTCATTAATGGTGGGGTCATCACCATAAACATCGTCACCAACCGCTGCTTCGGACATTGCTTTGTACATTTCAGATGTCGGTTTAGTGACAGTATCACTTCGTAGATCAATCATTTGTTTCCCTAAGGTTTGCTTATATAATGTGATTTATTGGCAGAGTTTTTTCAATCTCTGCATAACAAAATTATTTTTCAAGTCAAGAAGGAACCTCCATTCACGTGAATAGTCTGACCTGTTGTAAATCCACCGTTTGGACCCACAATAAGATTGACTAATGCGGCAATTTCCTCGACATCTCCTATACGTTGGATTGGTGGGATATTGTTATTATTAGAACTTGTTGGTCGCTCTCCGGAAGACTTTCCACGAACAGTATCAATCAAACCTGGAGCTATGCAGTTGCAGGTTATCTTATAAGGAGCAAGCTCTATCGCGAGAGAGCGCATCAAACCCTCTAATCCTGCTTTGGATGCTGACACATGACAACGGCTGGGTGTTCCAATATGATGGGAGATTCCAGATAGACCAACTATTGAACCTCGGCCCCGTTTAATCATAAGTGGAACAGCAGCCTTAGTGAGCAGAAAAGCACCATCTAGAGCTACGGATAAAATCTCTCTCCATTCAGTAAATGACATATCTAGAAATGGGGTTTGCCTTCGGAGACCTGCATTGCAGACAAGTATATCCAGGCCACCATGTTCCTTTTCTGTATTATCCATCATTCTCTTAACAGAATCAGGATCTGATATATCAGCCATGACCCCTTTAGCTCGGCCACCATTTTTTTCTATCTCTTTAACGGTGTCCAATACGAGGCCCTCGTCATTTCTTCCATTAACAATTATTGTTGCTCCCGATGCAGCTAGATCTAAAGCTATGCTGCGTCCAATATTTTGGCCAGCGCCGGTAACGAGTGCTATCTTTCCTCTAAGTTTCGTGGATCTCATATCATTCGCCCCAATAAAAGATTATGTTCCCGATTGTTAGGATTGTGTGTCTGCCGTATATAGATGATACTATCTTACTGGGAGGGCAAATCCATGTCGAAATTAAAAATAGCTGTTATCCCTGGTGATGGTATTGGTTGGGAAGTGGTTCCAGAAGGGATAAAAGTTTTGGAAGCCGTTGGTGCTAAATACGGTCTCAGCTATGACTTTGAGGAATTTGATTGGGGCTGCGAACGTTATCATAAAACGGGTAAACTAATGCCTGATGATGGTATCGATACGCTGAAGCAATTTGACTCGATCTTCTTAGGCGCTTGCGGGTACCCGGGGGTTCCAGACCACGTTTCCCTTTGGGGGCTTTTGATCCCAATTCGGAGAGAGATGAAGCAATATGTAAATTTAAGGCCTGTACGGATGCTGAGAGGTATGCCCTGTCCATTATCAAATAGGGGGCCAGAAGATATAAATTTCTGGGTTGTGAGAGAGAATAATGAAGGAGAATATTCTGAAATAGGGGGGAGACTTCATCGAGGGACTGAATATGAAGTTGCTGTTCAAGAGTCGGTCTTTACTAAGTTTGGTACGGACAGAATTCTTCGATATGCTTTTGATTTGTGCCAAAAACTCGACCTTAAGAAGGTAACATCTGCTACAAAATCCAATGGGATTATCCACACAATGCCATATTGGGATGAGCGGTTTGATGCCATATCCAAGGAATACCCTAGCCTCAGCACGGATCAATATCATATCGATATATTGACCGCTAACTTTGTATTACACCCGGACTGGTTTGATGTTGTGGTTGGGTCTAACTTATTTGGTGATATTCTTTCTGATCTTGGTCCAGCTGTCGCCGGCTCTATTGCCATAGCGCCATCGGCTAACATCAATCCCGATGGTGATTTACCATCCATGTTTGAGCCTGTTCATGGCTCTGCCCCTGATATAGCGGGAAAAGGCATAGCTAATCCAATAGGTCAGATTTGGTCAGGTTCAATGATGCTGGAGCACCATGGATATAGTGATGCGGCAACAGAAATAGTGCGTGCAATCGAAGAAGTAGTGTCTGAAGGCGGCCCTAAAACACCCGATCTGGGAGGTCAGGCAAATACCAAAGACCTGGGCGATGCGATAGCTGCAGCCATCAGATAAATCTCCTTGCCAGTTATGATGCGATGATCGTTAACTCTTCGATATTTTGGTGACAAATAACATAATGCTTTTTAGTGAGTGTGTTTCATTTTCTTGCCGTGTTCCATAGCATGCATTTTTTTAACTAGCACTGAACACAGGACAGTGCCTGCTTTCTTGAAAATAAGTGTTAAGTCGAATTTATCGCCTTCGCGCAGAGGTTTTTTTAAGCCCATTAACATTATATGAAAACCGCCGGGTTGTAATTTAATGCTACCATTCGCTGGGATAGCGATTTGTTTTACCTCCCGCATTTTCATTATTCCCTTATCGTTGATATGATTATGTATGCTTGCCATCGCAGCGACATTTGTTTTAGCTTCAATGAGATAATCATCTTTTGGGGAATGGTTGTTAATAGAAAGGTAGGCTGCGCTATTTTTTCCGTGGCCCGAGGATGCTCTTGCAAAAGCACCTTCTATCATTAATGAAGAAGAAAGTGCAGACTCACTAATTAAAAAGCAAAATAATATTATTATTGACAAGCAAAGAGAATTTTTCACTTTTCTAATCCATCTTTGAGCTTAGAGTTTTTGCTAATCATTAAAGGATTCGTTACACCTTTGAAAGACCATTAAAAAATTATTTCTGTTATATTACCTTATAATATATTTTGGAGTTTAAGTTGAAACCTCGTAATTACTTAAATTCAATATTTCGTAACTTTTAGGAGTTCTAAATGGGGTCGTCAGGAAATATTTTCGATTTTGATACGCTGTCGCTGCATGCAGGACAAAAGCCAGATCCGGAAACTGGTGCTAGAGCAGTGCCAATCTATCAGACAAGTTCTTATGTCTTCCGTGATGTTGATCATGCGGCGTCATTATTCAATCTAGAACGAGCGGGGCATATCTATTCTCGAATATCAAACCCAACAGTAGCGGTCCTAGAAGAACGGATTGCGGCTTTAGAAGGCGGAGTCGGTGCGGTGGCGACAGCTAGTGGTCATGCGGCGCTAGTGCTTGGTATTCTTACTCTCATGGGGCAAGGGGGTCATATAGTAGCATCTAGTGCATTGTATGGAGGTAGTCATAACCTATTTAGCCATACTCTTCCTCGGTTTGGTATAGAAACAACTAAAGTTCATCCAAGAGACATTAAAGGATTTCAAAGGGCTATTCGACCTGAAACTAGATTAATATTTGGGGAAACTATTGGTAATCCTGGTTTAGAGATATTAAACATACCCGAACTCTCAAAAATTGCTCATTCCGAGGGTATTCCTTTAATGGTAGACTCTACATTCGCTACACCGCATTTGTGTAGACCGTTTGAACATGGAGCAGATTTGATATTTCATTCTGCGACGAAATGGCTTGGTGGTCACGGTGCTGCGATAGGCGGTGTTTTAGTGGATGGGGGGCTATTTGATTGGGAAGTTTCTGGGAAGTTTCCTACGCTTACAGAACCCTATGCGGGATATCACGGGCTTGATTTTGCCGAGGAGTTTGGTCCTCAGGCCTTTATAATGCGGGCTCGCGCGGAAGGCTTAAGAGATTTCGGCGCTTGTATGTCGCCAACAACGGCTTTTCATTTGCTTCAAGGAGTAGAAACATTACCTCTGCGCATGGAACGGCATGTTTCTAACGCACGTAAATTAGCCCAGTTTTTAAGTGAATCTGAATCAGTAGAATGGGTCGCGTACCCAGAATTGGATGATCACCCAGACAAAAATTTAGCCCTGGAATTGATGCCCAAAGGGGCAGGTTCAATGATTGCTTTCGGTATTAAAGGCGGTAGGGAAGCAGGAAGGATTTTTATTGAACGTTTAGAACTTTGGTCGCATTTGGCTAATGTGGGAGATGCGAAATCACTTGTTATACATCCAGCCAGCACAACACACCAACAGATGGACGAAAGCACTATGAAAACAGCTGGTTTGACCGAAGATCTCGTTCGTCTCTCTGTTGGCCTCGAAAATGTTGATGATTTGATTACTGACCTCAAACAAGCGTTGCGTGCGGCAACAAAAATAAAAGCGAAATAATTATGGAATTGATAATTAATAAGAGAAAAGTTTTTATAGCTACTGGAGGCAAAGAATTTGATGCTAATAAGCCTGCCTTAATTATGCTTCACGGCGCCGGAATGGATCATACAGTTTGGTCCATGCAGGCTCGATATTTTGCCCATCATGGTTTTTCTGTTCTAAACCCTGATTTGCCGGGACACGGACGTTCGGATGGTCTTCCGCCCGCTTCTATTCCAGAGTACGCGAATTGGGTTTTGGGATTAATATCAGAGCTAGGGGGTCACGAAATCCATCTGATTGGCCATTCTATGGGGTCCCTGATCGCGCTCGCATCCTCGGCGTCACTTGGGGAAAAAGTGGTTAAACAAGCTTTGTTAGGGGTATTGCCGCATATTCAAGTTCATCCAAATTTGCTCGGGGCGGCACAAAAAAATGAACATAGTGCGTATGAGACCGTGGTTGGCTGGGGTGTTGGATCGAAGGCCCAAATTGGCGGAAATAAAGCACCTGGAGCTTGGGTGAGTGGGACCAGTATGAGGCTCCTTGAAGCTAGCAAACCCGGTGTGCTTGGAAATGATTTAAATGCCTGTAATAATTGGGAGGAAGGTCTTGAGGCGTGTTCAAACGTCCTTTGTCCTACTTTATTATTGCTTGGTTCAAATGATAAAATGACCCCGCCTAAGGGGACGAAGATAATGTCAGAAACCCTCAGGGAATCAACAACTATTACTTTGCCCGATGCTGGACATATGATGATGGTTGAGCAGCCAGAACAAACACTGGATGCACTAATTTCATTTTTTGAAAATTAGATCTATGATGGAAGATACTGATATAGGTGAAACACGAGACAATTTTGCCTGGTTCAACAAAATTTCTACCCGATGGATTGATATGGATGTTTACGGCCATGTTAATAATGTCCAATATTATTCTTTTTTTGACTCAGCTGTGGCCGAGCATTTGATAAAGTATGGTGAACTAGATCCCAAAAATTCGCCTGTAATTGGCTTAGTGATTGAAACGAAATGTACGTTTCATAAATCGATTCCGTTCCCGGCAATAATAAATGTTGGATTAAGGGTCCCCCGCATTGGGAAAACTAGCGTGACATATGAAATAGGTTTATTTTTAAATGACGAGGTAACGCCCGTAGCAACAGGATATTTTGTTCATGTTTACGTTGATAGATCATCCCAAAAGCCTGTTGAGATACCCAAGGAAAGGCGAAAAGCCATGCAAATGCTATTAATTAAAAATTAATAGCAAAAAAGCTGGGATATTGTATCCCAGCTTTTAATTAGGTTATTTTCCCTTATGCGACTTTCGCTGTCAGCTTTGTTTGTCCCTGACCAATCTTAATTTTTCTGGGCTTTTTCTCTTCGGGAATTTCTCGAACTAAATCAATATGCAATAGACCGTTTTCTAGTCCTGCTCCCGTGACGATTATATGATCAGCTAGATCGAAGCGACGTTCAAATGATCTTGCTGCTATTCCACGGTGTAAGAATATTCGTTTGGGATCTTGCGCTGACTTCTCAACCTTCCCGGAGATTAGTAAACTGTTTTCCTTTACAGTTATGTCAATATCTGATTCAGAAAATCCCGCCACAGCCATCGATATTTGATAAATATCTTCGTCAATTTTTTCAATGTTATAAGGGGGATAACTCTGTTGTGTAGAGGATTCAGACGCTTGAAACGCAGCGTCGACAAGTCGCGCCATCCTATCAAAACCAACAGTAGATCGAAATACAGGTGTAAAATCAATGTTATTCATATCCATTTTCTCCTTTAAGCAAACTGGACAATGTACATGTCCGCCAAATAGGCCGGACGATATGTTCTCAAGATCTCGAATTGAGCATCTCTTAACGGTTAAATGGTTATTGAGTTTTTTTTTTCAATAGTAAAACAAAAAAAGGCGTCCAGTGACGCCTAAAAAGTCTTATTTTATCTTATCTTAGTCTGTTTTTACGCCAAGACCCGCAAATCTCTTATTGAATTGAGCCACTCGGCCACCACTATCAAGAATCCTACGGACCCCAGTCCACGCTGGGTGTGATTTAGGATCGATATCAAGACGCATAACGTCACCCTCCGCCCCCCACGTGGAGCGAGTTTCGTACTCTGTCCCATCAGTCATAACAACTTTAATCATGTGGTAGTCAGGATGAATGTCTGCTTTCATACTGTTCTCCGAGAGCCATTTTGCTACAATTACTAAACTATGCGTCGGTGGTATACCTTTTTCTTTGGAATAGCACAAGAGATATCAAAACATTATAATCCAATCGTTGTCTTCTTGTGGGCTGCGCAATAAAGTGCCGATCAAACCAATCAAGGAAGGTGGCTGTGTAAAGTGGCTTCAGGAGATAATAAAAACCGTAAAAATATTAAGAGTATTTCGGCACTGAAGATGGTCCTTCCATATATAATGCCGTATAAACTTCAATTAATTGGAGCAGCAATCGCACTTTTATTTGCTGCCGCGACTGTTTTAGCGATGGGGGCGGGCCTTCGTTTTCTTATTGATGAAGGATTTGCCGAGGGCGACCCCCTTTTGTTGGACCGTGCTGTGATCGTACTCGTCGTAGTTGTTATTTTATTGGCAGGGGCAAGTTATGCCCGATTTTATCTAATATCTTGGGTTGGTGAGCGAGTGGTGGCTGATTTGAGGATCGCTGTCTTTAATCATGTTATTGGATTAAATTTAGCCTTTTTTGAAACCCGCAGTCCGGGTGAAATTTTATCCAGGATTAGTACCGACACAACGCTAGTTCAGACTGTTGTTGGTTCTTCCGTTTCGGTCGCCCTTCGGAATCTATTATTATTTGTAGGCGGGATGATATTATTACTAATTACAAGCCCAAAGCTCACTGGTCTTGTGTTGCTAGTAATTCCCTTTGTATTAGTTCCTATAATCGTGTTGGGACGCCGGGTGAGAATCTTAAGTCGCTATTCACAAGATAGAGTTGCCGATATCGGTTCACACGTGGAAGAAATTTTAACAGGTATCCGAGTGGTACAGGCGTTTAGCCATGAAATATTTGATAAAATTAAGTTTTCAAAACGGGTTGAAAGTGCATTTGACACTGCAGTAGAAAGAGTTCGGCAAAGAGCGCTGCTTACTGCGGTCGTTATAGCATTTATTTTTGGCGCAGTTGCTGTCGTATTATGGATTGGTGGTCGCGATGTGCTCGCGGGGCGAATTTCCGGAGGGGAGCTCTCTGCATTTGTATTTTATGCAATTGTTGTCGCAGGTTCTACAGGCGCTTTATCGGAAGTCGTTGGTGAGTTGCAAAGAGCAGCCGGTGCCATGGATAGATTAACTGAATTATTGTTAGTCTCTTCGAATATTAAAATTCCTTCAGAGCCTACAGAACTTCCAGAAAAAGTGAGTGGGGCTATAAAATTCACTGGAATTAATTTCTACTACCCTTCGAGGCCGGGGCAGCTAGCGTTGGATGATTTTAATCTAGAAATAAAACCAGGAGAAACAGTCGCATTCGTAGGCCCCTCCGGTGCTGGAAAAAGCACGGTCTTTCAACTTTTACTTCGATTTTATGATCCTAGTTCAGGCGATATCAAACTAGATGATATTTCATTGGATCAAACTGATCCTCGGACTGTAAGAGAGCAGATCGGCCTTGTTCCCCAAGATGGTATTATTTTTTCAGAGAATGTTTTAGAAAATATCAGGTATGGAAGGCCTGAGGCATCAAAAGTGGAAATTAAATCAGCGGCTGAATCAGCTAATGCATTCGACTTTATTGAAGAATTACCTAACGGGTTTGAGACGAATTTAGGCGAAAAAGGTGTCCAGTTATCGGGTGGGCAGCGACAGAGGTTAGCAATCGCTCGTGCAATTTTACGCGACCCTGCTGTTCTTTTATTAGATGAAGCAACAAGCGCATTAGATGCTGAGAGTGAGCGCTTTGTTCAGCGTGCTCTCGATAGTATAATGGTAGGCAGAACAACATTGATAATTGCGCATAGATTGGCAACTGTCTTGAGCGCGGATCGTATAATTGTTATGGAAAAGGGACGTGTTATAGCTTCGGGAGGACATGATCACTTGCTTAAAACCTGCCCGCTCTATGCTAGGTTAGCCAATCTTCAATTTGATTTGAACACTAGTACTAAATAGGACCTGAAAATGCCTTCAGCGTTGAGTTAACTTCATTTCTATTCGTCTATTTCTCCTATTACCTATTTCATCCCGTCGCTTATCAAGTGGTTGAAATTCACCATACCCTGCCGCCGAGAGCCTGTCTGCTGGAACGCCTTGACCAATAAGGAACTCTACCACGGATATAGCTCTCGCTGCAGATAGTTCCCAGTTATTTTGAAAGCGTTTGTTCGAAATCGGAATATGGTCTGTATGACCCTCTATCTGTAGAATCCAATTTATTTTCTTTGGGATATTTGGTGCGATGGAATTCAGTGTTCTTGCTAATTGCGCCAATTCTTTTTTTCCTGCTGTTGCTATATCTGATGCTCCAGAGGCGAAAAGTACCTCCGATTGAAAAACAAAACGGTCTCCGACTGTTCTTATATCGCGGCGATTTTTAAGAACGTCTTGGAGCCTGCCAAAAAACTCCGATCTGAACTTTGCAAGTTCTTGAACCCTAGAAGCTAACGCGCGATTAAGTTTTCTCCCTAAATCTACTATTTTCACATTCTTTAATTCATTTTCCATTTCGGATTTCTTGAGGATATCATTTAAACTCATCATCTCTCTTTTGAGAGCTAATATTTGCGCATTCAACTGGTTCGTCGTTGTAGAATATTTTGAGTTAAGCTCTTTGTTCAATTCTTTTAAATTGACTAAGTGAAGTTTTTCTTTTGAGAGTTTTATGATTATTTTTCGCAGTAAGTCTCTAGCCTCATCAAGGTCAGATTGCATCAATAGACTTAATTTTCTTGTTTCATCGAGTTCTTTTTTTGTTTGCTTGTTTTGTAATGCTTTTGCCTCAAGTTCAGTTTCAATATTCTTTAACTGCTGGAGCGCGCCCTCTAAATCGGACTGGCTCATCGCTAAAGACGACTGAGATAGTTTTAAATTTTTGTCTAACGCGTCCCTCTCAGCGGTTAAAATATTAACCTGTCCTCCAAGAGACTCATTCAGAATAATCAATTCGGAAATCTTTGAATTTAACGTCTCTTGTTTCGTAGTTGCAATGACCAAACTTTCATTTAAACGATCGATATTATTTGCAAGTTTCGCATTGGTTGTTCTCTCTATTGATAATAGTTCGCCCAACTCAAGGATTTGACCTTGTAATTTTGCTAAATCATCATCTCGACCGGAGAGCAACTGCGTCAAATAGAATTGAGCCACAATAAAGATCATTAGAACAAAAATAATGACCATGAGTAGCGCAGCTAGAGCATCCACAAAACCAGGCCAGATATTCGTTTCTTGGGTTCGACTTCGGCGAGTTGAGATGGCCATTAGTGAATGAGCCCTCTCATTAGTCAGCTTCCTCAGCCAAAACGGCAATTGTCCTTGCTAATAATCGGATTTCTTGTCTAATTTCTTCTACGGATTTGTCCCGTCCTGTCTTGAGCTCTTTGATTAGCTGAGACAACTGAGCGTCAATATTCCGAAGATTTTGACGATAATCATCTTGACTTTTTTCTTGCGAATATTCTGTAAATTTTCCTATTACAGAATTAATCTTCACCTGATTATCGCTGAGTTGCCTAATAACTTGCGTTTCCTTCTCCAACTTGTCTACTATCAGCAGAAGGTTATCGTTTATTTTTATCAGATGCTGATTATTTTCGTCTCTTCCATCCTCATTTTGCACCATCACCCTTTGAAGGCGGTCAAGGCTTTCTGCTGTTTGTTCAAAGAGTGCCGCTTGATAAGCGGTTGCAGACGTTTCGTGATCACCAGTAATATTAGTACCGGCACTTAACTTTGTTAAACCGGATAACCACTCTTCTAGATCGTTGTAAAAGCGATTTTGGGCTTGGCCTAATTGTAAGTCCAGAAAACCTAATGCTAATGATCCAGCGAGCCCAAATATAGAGGAGCTGAAAGCAGTTGCCATACCAGATAGTGGTGCCTCTAAACCAGTTTTTAGATCAGCGAATGCTTTTTCTAAATTGCCTCCTTTCAATGAAAGGTCACCAATAACGTTACTCACGGCGCCAACTGTTTCTAAAAGCCCCCAAAAGGTTCCCAGCAACCCTAAAAATATCAATAGCCCTATTAAATATCTAGATGTGTCCCTCGACTCAGATAACCTCGTATCTATACTGTCTAATAGAGATTTTAAAGAAGTCGCGGATAGGCTGATTTTTCCATTTGCCCTATCTCCCAGCATATTTGCTACTGGAGCAAGCAGCCTTGGTGGTCGTTGTTTGGTTAGGCGCGGTTTATTAACGCTTCTGTATTCTGAAATCCAAGCTACTTCCGGGCTCAAGAGTGCTATTTTTCTGATTATGAAAATTAAACCGATGAGAAATATTGCCAATATCATTCCATTTAGCGCAGCATTCGCCATGAAGGCGCGCCCTATCGGTATTATCAAAAAACTGGCAGCGACAAGTATTACTAATACAAATAGCAAAACCCTAATGAGATAGTGGTTCGGATTTGTCACGTTTCGCCTCGCTATTAACTGTCGTAGACTTATTTAAGCAAGTATGCCCGTTTAGCTTAATTAAGTAAAACTATATCAACTCGATTAGATAATTCGGCGTCCATATTATTTCCTAAAGCTCTTACGGTTATTTTGTTTCCCTCCACACCCATTTTTATCAAAAATGATCTTACCGAAATGGCTCGCATCAACGAAACTCGCCGAGCATTACTGGGATTTCTATCTGACGAATATGCGGTCAACTGAAATCGCTGACTTTTGTCGAAACCTTTGGCTTCTATCTCAGCCTTAAGTTTAGATAAATCCTTTTCTCCCGCGCTCTGTGCCAAAGGGTTAAATAATACCACAAATTTTTTATGGTCGAGTTTTGCTTCTTTTATCGGAACACGCGGTATAATCTTTGAGGCGACTTGCGTTTTCTTCTCTTTTTTGACGGCAACGGGCATTTTGCCATCTTGGAAGTTTTTCTTTGATCGATTAGTAGTATGCCGTGACGTCTTAGATTTTGATTTGTCGGCAATAACTTTTGAGTTTTTGAAGGAAGCGCTAGTGGGTTTCTTCACTGTTTTTTTAGTGAGTTTTTTTATTCGATCGGAAGGTAAATATCTCTGGGGTCCCTGTTGGTCTTGCAGTTGCCGTCGAAATGAATCTATTGGTTGACGTGATTGTACAAATCGGGCTAACGCCTCCATGTTTACTTCAATAGTCGGGGTTCGCGCACTACCAATTATGATTGTTTCTTGTGCCTCCGATTGTTTTGTCGTCCCTGATATAACAATCTCAAAAATCACAAGAAACACAAATAAGAGGATATTCATTTTAATCCTCGTAATCATATCTACGTACTCCAACAAAAATGAAATTTGTTGTAAAACCTATCTCAAAACGCATCTGTTCACAACGTATTCAGTCGCTTTATATACAGAGTTTATTTATCTGCTACGTTATTATCCTTGGTCTTTGCTTTTATTAGTCCTAACAATCTATGATGGATACGTGCGTTAGCAGCCAATATTTCTTTTTTTTCTATCATTTTTGTACCACCACTTATATCGGTGATATAGCCTCCAGCCTCTCTTACTATTATAATGCCGGCGCTCAACTCCCAGGGATGGGTTTGAGAGTGCAGACAACCGTCCAGTCGGCCGGCAGCGATATAAGCGAGATCTAAGGATGTTGATCCCAAATTTCTGACCATACCCGAAGATTTAGCAATTTTATCTATATATTGATTATAACTCTCACAAGTGCATGTTTCGGGATGGTCGCCGGTTGCTATAACGCAGTCAGCAATATCACGGCGTTCAGATATTCTTATTCTACTATCATTTAAAAAGGAGCCAACGCCCTTTTCAGCCCAAAACAGCTCGTCTCGAGTTGGGTCGTATACGGTTCCAGCCACTAGGTCTCCATCTTCTTCGAGACCGATCGATATCGCCCAATGTGGAATTCCATGAAGAAAATTAGTGGTTCCATTAAGGGAGTCTACAACCCATTTCCTGTTTTTAGGGTCCCTGCTTTCGATTATCTTAGACCCTTTAAATACAAGTCCATAATCGGGTCGTGCGTGTATCAGCTCCTCACTTATTTTCCTATGTGACGCAGCGTTCGCAGTTTTGACAAAATCTTTGGGACCTCTGCGGGATGCTTGGAGTTGTTCAACCTCTCCAAAATCACGCAATAATGTCTTCGATGCTTTGTAGCAGGTTTTAGACATGACATTGATTATTGCGGTTCTTGTTGCCATCGGGTCCCCAATAAAAATAAAGATTGGAGCTAGTCTTTAGCTCTTTCTACATAACTGCCGTCTTCAGGTTTTATCACCACTCGAGTCCCTGTCTCGATATGGGGCGGTACCATTATGCGTGCGCCGTTTTCTAGAACAGCTGGCTTGAAAGACGATGACGCGGTTTGTCCTTTTATTACTGCATCGGCTTCAACTACTTCAAATGTGACGGTATCCGGCAAGACTACAGATAAAGCTTCTCCTTCGTAACTTTCAATTATTACATCCATACCATCCTGTAAATAAATCACTTTATTCCCTAATAACGCAGCATCAATCATTGTTTGTTCAAAAGTCTCAGCGTTCATAAATGTTAATATCTCTCCGTCACGAAATAGAAATTGCGCCTTTTCCTGTTCTAAACGAACTCTTTCTACTTGTTGGTCTGCACGAAATCTTTCATTAAGTTTACTTCCATTTCGAATATCCTTTAACTCAACTTGATTGAAAGCCCCTCCTTTTCCAGGCTTCACAGCTTGTGTTTTAACAGTTACCCAGAGCCGATTGTTATGCTCTATAACGTTACCAACACGAACTGCATTTCCGTTTATTTTCATTTCGAAGCTCCGTTGAGATTTAAAAATACCGTCGGCGTTTTAGCAGGGAGATGGCATCCTGTCTATGAAGCAATGCACTAGCCAGGCTTTAGCAATTCTATATACCGTTCTTAAAAGCTTCATTAAAAGCCTTTACGGCAACTGCCTCACCCTCAGGGTGGTCCCAAACACCACCAATTGTCGCTAGAAAATCAATCCCTGCAGTAATTAGGGGTTTGCAATTCTCAGTGGTTATACCGCCAATTGCCACGGAAGGTACTTTGGTCATTTCTTTCCACCACCGCACTGTTTCTAATTCTGCGGGAGTTGTCTCTAGTTTCGTAGTTGTTGGAAAAAACGCTCCAAATGCCACATATTCAGCACCATTTTCAGCTGCTTCCAATGCAAGATGTCTGGAGTTTTTGCATGTAACTCCAACGATGCGATCTTGTCCAATTATTACTCTCGTTGTTTCATAGTCTGCATCGCCTTGACCAATATGCACACCGTCGCATCCCGTTATGGCGGCTAGATCAGGCCTATCATTCATTATCAGCGGTGTTTCATAGCTATGGCAAACAGGGAGCAGCA
>CENX01022980.1_pt1 | contig 15131 bp, 9 predicted proteins | sample 361321 | NCBI WGS metagenome assembly CENX01 (sample SAMEA2619678, study PRJEB7988) | marine metagenome | isolation source: saline water (ENVO:00002010), including | reverse complement strand
ACTTCTCAAGCAATATGTGCTCCAAGTCGTTCTCAAATATTCACCGGTTTGTATCCTGTAAAAAACGGTTGTTATGCTAATCATTTACCTGTAAAAAAAGACATTATGGATGTTAATGATTATTTACAATCAGTTGGATATGAAGTTGTACTAGCTGGTAAAAGCCATGTTAACCCTAGTTCAGTTTTTAATTGGTCCCATTATTTCAAAAATGAAGGCAAATTATTACCAATGGATAAAATTAAAGATTATATAAAAAATGCGAAAAAACCATTTTGTATGTTCATCACATCAGACTATCCTCATGGTCCATTTCCAACAAATACTCAATTTAGTGATGAGGATATTTATGAAAACCCATATTCAAATAAATCACGCTTAGCTAATGAAAAAGGTTATTATCAAAATATTTTATTTGATAACAATCAGCTTCAAGAAGTCATAGACTTTTTAGATGAAACGAACCTTAATGATAATACAATCTTTATTTATGCTTCTGATGGTGGATTGAGGGGAAAATGGTCAGTAAAAGAGTCTGGTTTAAAAATACCTTTGATTGTTAGATGGCCTAAAATGGTAAAACCTGGAACTGTAAGTAATGATTTAATTAATCTTGTTGATATTTTACCAACAATAATTGAATCAACTGGAAATAAAATACCAATAAATTTAGACGGTTATAGTTTTTTAAATAATTTGAAAGGCGAGACAGGTAAAAGAAAATTTACATACGGTATCTCTACACGCCAAAATGTAAGGAATGCAAAAGTATTTCCATCTAGATCAGTAAGAAATGAAAGATTTAAATACATTATTAATTATAACTCAATTGATGTTTACAAGAATAATTTGACAGAAAACTTTATAAAAAATGAGTTTATTAGAATGGGGGCCGAGTCTTTTAGAAATATTCCTTTTGAAGAATTTTATGATTTGCAAAGTGATCCTTACGAGACAAAAAATTTAATAGAAAATAGAAAGTATAAAAATCAGATAATTAAATTAAAAAAAGAGTTAAAAAATTGGATGACTTCTCAAAATGATTTTCTTCTTGAAACTAAAATTCCATTTCTAAAACCAACACTACACCCACTTGACAAAGAATCTCAATGGACTAAAGTTCCGAGTCACTTGAGAAATAAACTAACATCTAATGATTATTACACTTCTCACTACTGAAACGAAAATGTTTTCGCATGTATTTAGTGATTTATTAATTTTAATAAAATATCTTTTTTAATTATATATTCCTCAAACGAAAACGTTTTAAATTTATAAAATTCCAATTATTTATTCATATATTGAGAAATTAATAACAATAACTAATTAAAAAATGAGGAAAATTTTATTTATTTTTTTAATATTTCCATTTTTCATTCTTTCGCAGTCTAAAAACATAAGTGGTACTGTAAGTGATGAAAATGGTACACCTTTACCTGGCGCAACTGTTCAGCTCAAAGGCTCTGATTCTGTTGGTGCTATTACTGATTTTGATGGAAATTTTTCTCTGTCAATAGCTAGTGATTCATCTAACGCACTTGTAATTTCATACATTGGATATATAGATCTGGAAGTTGATGTAAGTAATCAACTTTCAATTAATGTTAATCTTCAACCAGATACTGAGGCTCTAGAAGAAGTTGTTGTAGTTGGATATGGTACTGTTTTAAAACGTGATTTAACAGGCGCTGTTAGCTCAGTTGTTGTTGATGATGAAGTTTCAAGACAATCTGCAACAGTTGATCAGCTTTTACAGGGTAGGGCAGCTGGAGTTCAAGTAACCCAAAATTCTGCAAATCCAAATTCTGGAGTTAGTGTACGTATTAGAGGGACAAATAGTTTGAGAGGTAATAATGAACCATTATATGTCATAGATGGTGTAATTATTTCATCAGCTGGTGAGGATGTAATCCCTACTGGATCTGGAAATACTGGTCAAGAAGCCCAAAGCGGTTTAAATGGTTTAAACCCTAGAGATATTGAAAGAATAGAGGTTCTTAAAGATGCCTCAGCTACTGCAATTTATGGATCCAGAGGTGCTAATGGTGTTGTTCTTATTACAACTAAGAGCGGTGGTGATGAGGATAAAGGTAAAATCAACGCATATGTAACCACAACAGTTAGAGATATAACTAATACTTATGATATGTTAGATGGAGCTGGATATGCCATGTATCAAAACTCTATAAGAGCAAGTGCAGGTGAATCTGACCGATATGTAATCAATGGTGATCAGGTTTTTTCATTTATTTATGACCAGTCTGGTAACCAAACTGCGACAGTAGACACCACACCAAATCAAGTTCACGATTGGCAAGACGAGATTTATGATACTGGTGTGAGTACAAATTTTGGTGTTTCATTTTCTGGTGGAAATGAAAAAGGTGATTATTATCTTTCGGCGGGATTCAATGATTTAAATGGACTAATTGAAAGTTCAAGCTTTAAGACACAAGATTTAAGATTAAATCTTAATTATGACTTAAATGAAAAAGTGAGAATTGAAGCTCGATTAAGTTCGTTTTTTAGTAAATCAAATTTTGCTGAAGGTGGAGATTTAATTGGTGGAGATCAAAGTTTCACACAGCAAACACTAACATACAACCCAATCATACCTAATGATTCTGAAGATATTGAGGATTTTGTTGATGGTCAAACAATCTCAAACCCATATTCTTGGATAAATGATTTTACTGATGAATCCAGAGAAAATAGATTGATAGCTTCACTTGCAATTAAATATAAATTTAATACACCTGGTTTACAATATGAATTTAAAGTTGGTGGTAATTTAAGAGATAAGGACAGAAGCAGATTTTATGGACTAACAACATGGCAGGGGGCTAATGCAAATGGTATGTTACAAAAAATGAAATTAAATGCTCTAACGTATCAAGTAAATAACTTCTTAAGATATAATAGAAATATAAATAAGAATCATAGAGTGAATGCTGCGTTGGGTGTGACATATGATGTTAGAGACGTTGAAAGTAGTGTTTATGCAGTAGAAGATTTTGTAACAGCACAACTTGGAACTGCTCAACCTTTTTTAGGTCAAGTTATTTCAACACCGCTACTTTTAAGAGCCTCGGATCAGCAACTTTTTTCTGTTCTAGGTAGAGTAAATTATACATTTAAAAATAAATACACCCTTACAACTAGTTTTAGAAGAGATGGTGTTTCTAAATTTGCGGAGGATAATAAATACGGTGTATTTCCTTCTTTTGCATTTGCTTGGAGAGCTGGAAGTGAAAAGTTTATAAGAGATCTTGATCTTTTTTCAAGTTTAAAAGTTAGAGGTGGTTGGGGAGCAATTGGTAATCATGGAATTGGTCCTTACGGTACATTATCTAATTATGGCGCTTCATCTAGTTTGTATGGTACAAGTACTAATGGAACAACAGTACCATTAATACTTGCTAATATCGCAAACCCTGATCTTACCTGGGAGTCTACTGAACAATTAAATTTTGGTATTGATTTCGGATTTAGTAACGGTCGAGTTTCAGGAACAATAGATCTTTATGAAAAAACAACTAAAGATCTTTTACAGCAAAGCCCAATTCCAACATCATCTGGATTTAGTAGTATTCTTATTAACAGAGGATCTTTGGAAAATAAAGGGTTAGAAATTGGATTAGATTTAGCTTTAGTTGATAGTGGTGATTTTACATTGAATATCGGAGGAAATATTGCATTTAATAAGACTGAAATTCAAAATTTAGGTTTATCACCAGGTAATGTTTTAGTAGATAATGGAGATGGGACTTATTCAACTGAAAAAAGAGCTCATTACTTTGGAAGACAACCAAGCAGAGGAAATAGTATAAAGTTCCCTGTTAATATATTCATGGAAGGTGAAGAGGTTGCTTTATTTTATGGATGGAAAACTGATGGTATTTTTCAGACCGGAGATCAAATGTATACCATAAATGGTGCTATGTCTCAACCAGGTGATATCAAAGTTTTAGATTTAAACGGTGATGGGCAAGTTAATTTAGATGACAGAACTGTTATTGGTAATCCAAATCCAGATTTTATATATGGAATTAATTTAGACTTTTCATACAAAGCTTTATCGATAAGTGCCTTATTTAATGGGGTAAGTGGTAATGAAATTGTAAATGGAAACCTATATAGAATGGGATGGGCTGAAGGTACTTACAGAAATGTTTTAAGTGATGCTTATCATAACAGATGGACAGAAAGTAATCCTAATAATGAATATCCTAGGCTTGGTTATTCATCAAATTTATTTGGAGCTTTGATGGATAGAGTTATTGAAGACGGCACATATCTTAGGTTAAATAATATTACTGTAAGTTATGATGTTCCAACAGACTCAGTAAGTTTTATTGAATCAGCTAATGTATATGTTACTGGACAAAATTTATTTACATGGACTGACTATTCAGGATATGATCCAGAAATTACTACATTTTTGTATGATGGGTTAATTCAAGGAACAGACTGGAATAACAAACCAAATTCACAGTCGTTTTTAGTAGGTATAAATTTAAATTTCTAACAAAACATGAAAAATTTAATTAACAAAACAGAAATAATGAAATATTTTAAATATTTAATATTAGCATTGCCTATTTTATTTATAATGGGTTGCGATCTAGATGAGGAACCACCTTTTTTAGATGAAACTATTTACACTAATGCTCAAAGCGCTCAGGCAGCAAGAGATGGTATTTATCAGTCACTAACAACTTATAATACTCAAGAAAGAAGGTTGTTTATAACTAACCTATATTCAGGCTTAATGTTTACTGGTAAAGGTGGAAATAGGGTAAATACACGTGATATGTCAACATTGGTTTCTTTAAAACCTGGATATCATATGGACGCAGATTGGTTATGGACTGGATTATATCAAACTATTGCAAGATGTAATGGAGCAATTTCCAATATTAACACAACTGCTTCACCCTCAAGTAATGATGAAGTAGTTTTTAACGATGTAGCTGGACATGCATATTTTGTCAGAGCTTGGAGCTATTTTGAGTTAGTTAATTTGTTTGGAGATGTTCCTCTTTGGTTAGATTTACCATCATCTGATAATACTAATAAAGCACTTTCTTCAAAATCTGATGTTATTCAACAAATAATATCAGATGCATCAACTGCTGCTTCAATGCTTAATGGTAATGCTGGTATGGGTTATCCAAAAGCTCATGCAGCAAGTATGCTATTAGCAAAAGTCTATATGACAATAGCTACAAATAATGATCTGCAGGTAGATGGAAGTTCTATGGATTATTGGAACTTGGCTAACCAAGCAGCACAATCAGCTTACGGTCACTATTCATTAGTTAATGACTTTGGAAGTTTATTTACAGTGCAAGGTGAAAACTCCGCTGAATCTATGTTTGAATTACAAATTTCACAGGATGCTACCAATTCGCAAATGGGTAGAAATTTCACACCATGGAAATATAAAGCAGGTATGCATTTTGGATGGTTTAGAGTGAGTGCTTTTCAGCATGATAAGCATTTAAAAGCTTATGGTGGGAATACAACTTGGAATGCTAATAATTTAAGTACATACCCTGATAGTCGTTACAAAGCAACTTATTTGTCTCAATATCAAAGAGCTGACAGAACACCTCCAGCTGGACTTGTAAAGGTTTACCCACATAATCCAACAAGAGGAAGATTTGCCATTGCACATCCATACTTGTTCAAATGGGCAGAAAAAGACAAAACTCATAATAACCAATTCAATAGTCAAAATATTGTAGTGTATAGATATGCTGAATTGTTGTTGATGCTTGCAGAAATATCTAATGAGCTCGGTAATGGTCAACAGATGACTTATTTACAACCCGTTTTGGATAGAGCAGGTGTGAGTGCTAGATCACAATTTTCGCAAGGTCAATCTGCATTTAGGGATGCAATTATGGATGAATATAAATTTGAACTTATTGGTGAGGGTCATGATTCATGGCATGTAAGAAGGAGAGGAGTGCAGTATTTTATTAATAAAACACTAGGTCCGCATAATAATTCGTTCGGTAAAAAGGTTGGTGTTGGTTGGAAAAAGTATGCTAAAAACTTAGAAGTTGAGTTTTCTACAGATCCTAATCAAATAATGCAAATGCCTATTCCAATTAGCGAAGTAAATACAAATGAATTGATTAATTAAATGAAAAAGTTTTTATTAATAACAACCTTCTTAATACCTTTTATTGCATTTTCACAAAACGCGACTAAATCTCAAGAAAAACGTTCTGATATGATAACCAGTTATGTTATTGATAAATTAGAACTGAGTGATGAAGATGCAAAATTTTATAAAAATGTTCACTTAGCGCAAATTGTTGAAAATGCAACTAATGTTCGAGAGAGCAATGCCTCATCAGCTGAGGAAAAAAGATTGATATACAGAAAGGGATACGAAAGTATAAGAAATAAGTTGGTAAAAAAGTTTGGAAATAAAAAAGCTCAATCAATTTTAAAAGCTTCAAATGAAGCTAGAAATAAATAGTTTATAAACTTTGGAAAAAAGGAGGATTATTTCCTCCTTTTTTTTCTTCAATACATCTATAAATTTTAATTTATGATAAACATGAAACTTAAGTATTTATTGTTTTTCTCGATTAATTTTTTTTTACTTTCAAATTTTTCTCAAGAAGAAAAGCAAAATATTTTATTTATTGGTGTTGACGATTTAAGACCATTATTAAATTCATATGGTCACAAACAGATGCATACTCCTAACTTAGATAAATTAGCTGCGGAAAGCATACAATTTAATCAAGCTTACGTTAATATAGCTGTATGTGGTGCTAGCAGAGCTAGTATTTTAACTGGAATAAGAGGAAGTTTTACAAGATTTGACTCTTACACCTCAAGAGCTGATAAAGATACACCACAAGCAACGACATTAGCAAAAATTTTTAAAAAGAATGGTTATAAAACTGCATCAATAGGTAAAATATTTCATTTTGCTGATGATTCAAAAAGTGATTGGGATGATTTTTACAGTTTTAGAAATGGTTCAGATTATAAAAATCCAATTTCTATAAAAAGACAAAAAGAAATCAAAAAGTTAAGACCTGATGGAAAGCTTGCTGGTCCACCCTTTGAATATTCTGATGTTTCCGATGATGATTATAATGATGGGAAATTAACTAATGTTGCTATAAATCAATTAAAAAAATACAAGAAATCAAGTGAACCTTTTTTTCTAGCTGTAGGATATATTTTACCTCATCTACCTTTTATTCAACCAAAAAAATATGGTGATTTATATGAATTCAACGATTTAGTTTTCTCTAAACAAAAAACCGTCCCATTTAATTCACCAAAAAGAGCTATAGCGCATGATTGGCTTGAACTTAGAAATTGGTACATTGATATTCCTCAATCTGGTCCTGTTAGTTTAAAAATGGAAGAAGATTTAATCAAATCATATTATGCAACAATTACTTATTTAGACACATTAATTGGGAAGCTTTTAAAATCTCTAGATGATCTAGATTTAAGAAAAAATACTACAATTATATTTTGGAGTGATCATGGTTTTTTTCTTGGTGAACATGGTTTTTGGTGTAAACACCATACTTTTCAAGAAGCAATACATGTTCCATTACTTGTTTCATCACCAAATATGAAACAAGGGTTTCAAACTAATACTATGGTTGAGTATGTTGACTTATATCCAACAATTTGTGAAATTGCAGGAATAAAACCACCAAATTATATTCACGGTAAGAGCTTTGTACCTGTTTTAAGAAATCCTAATTTAGAACATAAAAAAGAAATTTATAGTAGATATCAAACTTTAGAGGTTGTTCAAGACAAAAAGTTTTCTTATCATGAGGTTTTACAGCATGAAACAGGAAAAGTTTTATACAATATGTTGTTTGATATGGAAAATGATAAAAAACAGTATTATAATATTTCAAAAAAACCTGAATATAAAAAGTTAGTTAACATATATTCAAAAAAATTAAAAAAAATGAGAGATTTCTCTAATAAACCAATAGTAATAAAATGAAAAAAATTATTTTTTTAATTCTTTTTTTTACGACTGTTGTTTACAGTCAAAAAAAATTTAAGGATCAACCACTTGTCAATGAAATATTTACTGCTGATCCTTCAGCACATATTTTTAATGGAAAAATCTATATATATCCATCTCATGATATTTTTTTAGAAAATCCACCAATTGATGATTGTGGTGGAAAATATGCTATGAGAGATTATAGAGTATTATCTATGGACTACATTGGTGGACCTGTAACCATTCATGATGTTGCATTAGATCTTGAAGATGTGCCATGGGCAAAAAGACAATTCTGGGCTCCTGATGCTGCTGAGAAAGATGGCAAGTTTTATTTATACTTCCCAACTAAGGATAAACAGGATGTTTTTAAAATTGGGGCTGCAGTTTCGGATAAACCTGAAGGACCTTTTATTCCACAAAAAAAAGCAATTGAGGGAAGTTATAGTATGGATCCAAGTGTTTTTAAAGATGATGACGGTTCGTATTATATGTATTTTGGAGGTATTTGGGGTGGTCAATTACAACGATGGGATGAGAATAATAAATATTCACATGGGATTTGTGGTAAGGAATTGTTAGATAGTGGTATCCCCGATGGACCAGCAATTTCACCAAGAATTGCAAAAATGTCTGATGATATGGTTAGTTTTGCTGAAGATCCAAAGCCAGTCAGAATTATTGATAAAAACGGTGATCCAATAATGACCAAAGATCATGAAAGAAGATTCTTTGAAGCAGCATGGGTTCATAAAATTGATGAAACATATTACTTGAGTTACAGTACAGGAAATACACATTTTATTGTTTATGCTACTAGCAATAATCCATATGGTCCTTTTGTTTACCAAGGTATCATCAATAATCCTGTTGATGGGTGGACAAATCACCATTCAACACTAAAGGTTGGTGAACAGTGGTATCTATTTTATCACGACACTCAAATTTCCGGAAAGGACCATTTAAGAAATGTTAAATATTCAGAAATGTTTCATAATGATGATGGCACAATCAAAACTATTAATTCAATTATTTATTAAGTATGTACAACATTGGTTATGATTTAGGAAGCTCATCGCTCAAGATTGCTTTAACTGATGCAAATTCGGGTGAAAAAGTTTTTCTTATTCAAGAACCAAATAATGAAATGGATATTATCTCCAAACAAAATAACTGGGCTGAACAAGATCCAAATTTTTGGTGGGAATGTTTTTGTAGTGGAACAAAAAGAATAATTGCAGAGTCAAAAATAAAATCATCCGATATAAAATCAATTGGTATATCCTATCAAATGCATGGACTTGTATTAATCGATAAGTTAGGAAATCTACTTTATAACTCTATCATTTGGTGTGATGGTAGAGCTGTTGATATAGGTAATAAAGCATTTAATGAGTTAGGAAGTGAGAAATGTATGAATACATTACTTAATTCACCAGGTAACTTTACTGCTTCTAAGCTTGCCTGGGTTAAACAAAACCTTCCAAACATATATAATAAAGTTTATAAGTTTATGTTGCCAGGTGATTATTTAGCCTTCAAGTTATCAGGTGAAGTTTCTACAACAATTTCTGGTCTTTCTGAGGGAATTTTTTGGGATTTTAAAAAAAATAGTATTGCAGAACATTTATTTGATTATTATGGAATTGATCAATCTTTATGTCCAAATATTGTAGACAACTTTAAAGAGCAGTCTTTTACGAATAAAAAAGCTCATGATGAAACTGGCTTACCATTAAATATCCCAATAAGATATCGGGGAGGGGATCAGCCGAACAATGCTCTTTCATTGAATATTCTTAATCCAGGTGAAGTTGCAGTTACTGCTGGGACATCTGGTGTAATTTATGCAATATCCGATAAGTTAAAATCTAAAGAATCCTTAAGAATAAATAATTTTGCACATATTAATTATAATAAAGAAAATAGCGTTTTAGGAAAGTTATTATGCATTAACGGTGTAGGTATTAAATACAGATGGTTAAAGAATATTTTAAATATAGGTAGTTATCAAAAAATGAATCATTTGGCATCTGAAATTGAAATTGGTTCTGAAGGTTTATTTACATTCCCTTTTGGGAATGGACCAGAGAGAATATTTGAAAATAGAGATTTTGGATCAAATATTACTAATATTAATCTTAATAAACATAATAGAAATCATCTAATCCGTTCCAGTCTGGAGGGGATAGTTTTTTCCATGATATACGGCTTAGAAATTTTAAAGAACGATAATGTAAGTCCATCCACTATAAGAGCTGGAAATGATAATCTATTTCAATCTGACATTTTTTCTAAAACTTTTTCAACACTTTCCAATAATGAGATAGAGATTTATGATGTAACAGGCGCATATGGAGCAGCTAGAGCTGCTGGATTTGGTAACGATATTACAGAAATTAATAAAAATGATTTTTTAAAAAGAATAACTCCGTCAAATGAAAAAAATATATACTATGATTCTTATAATAGATGGAAAGAAAAATTAACTTTAATATTAAATAAATAAAATGATAACAATAGGTAGTAGAGAGTATTTTAAAGGTATTAATAAAATAGTTTATGAAGGGTCTGATTCGAAAAATCCATTTGCATTTAAATATTATAATCCAGAACAAATGGTTGCTGGTAAATCAATGAAAGAACATTTTAAGTTTGCCGTTGCCTACTGGCATTCCTTTTGCGGTCAAGGAGCTGATCCTTTTGGTGCCGGTACACAAAATTTTCCATGGGATAATTCAAATAACCCATTAGAATCAGCTAAAGATAAGGCTGATGCAGCATTTGAATTTATTTCAAAAATGGGATTTGATTATTTTTGTTTTCATGATTATGATTTGATTCAAGAAGCAAATAGTTTTTCTGAGTCTGAGGAAAGGTTACTCTACATTACTGATTATATTAAAAAGAAAAAAAAGGATTCAGGTATCAAATTATTATGGGGGACTGCAAATTGTTTTTCAAATCCACATTATATGAACGGAGCAGCAACTAATCCTGACTTTGATGTTGTCTCAAGAGCAGGTGGTCAAATTAAACTTGCATTAGATGCTACTATTGCTTTAGATGGCGAAAATTATGTTTTTTGGGGAGGAAGAGAAGGCTATATGTCTTTACTAAATACTGATATGTCAAGAGAGCTTGATCATATGGCTCAGTTCTTAAAAATGTGTAGAGATTACGCAAGGTCAAAAGGTTTTAATGGTACATTTTTTATTGAACCAAAACCAATGGAACCTTCAAAGCATCAATATGATTTTGATACGGCTACTTCAATAGGTTTTTTAAGAGAATATGGGTTAGAAAAAGATTTTAAAATCAATATTGAAGTAAATCACGCAACATTGGCGCAACATACTTTTCAACATGAGTTAACAGTTGCAGCTAAAGCAGGTATGCTTGGAAGTATTGATGCAAATAGAGGTGATTACCAAAATGGATGGGATACGGATCAATTTCCAATTAACATACAAGAAACAACTGAAGCTATGTTAGTTTTTTTAAATGCTGGAGGACTACAGGGTGGAGGAATAAATTTTGACGCTAAGCTAAGAAGAAACTCTACGGATTTAGAAGATTTATTTTTAGCTCATATTGGAGGAGCTGATACTTTTGCTAGAGCGCTAATAATTGCAGATAAATTACTAACTGATTCTCCAATTAGTGAAATGCTCAGAAAAAGATATGAAAGCTTTGATTCTGGAAATGGAAAGAAGTTTGAGGATGGAAAATTAAATTTAGATGACTTATATAAATTTGCAAAAAACAACGGACAGCTACCATTGAAAAGTGGTAAACAAGAATTAATAGAAAATATAATATTTAACTATATCAAGTAGATTATGGAAGTAACAAAAACAATTTTTGAAGGATTAGACTGGGTAGTTCTAGGCTTATATTTTGCTATTCTTATAGGTGTAGCTATCTGGGTAGCTTTACAAAGGAATAAAAATACTGAAGATTATTTCCTCGCTGGTAGAAATGTTGGATGGTTTGTAATTGGTGCTTCAATTTTTGCATCTAACATTGGTTCTGAACATGTGGTTGGTCTTGCTGGTACAGGTTTTTCGTCTGGAACCCCATTAGCACACTACGAACTTCATGCTTGGATAGTATTACTTTTGGGATGGTTATTTTTACCCTTTTATATAAGAAGTGGGGCTTTTACAATGCCCGAGTTTTTAGAGAAAAGATTTGATAGCAGGTCAAGATGGTTTTTATCAGTTTTTTCATTATTTGCCTATGTTTTAACTAAAGTTTCTGTTACTATTTATGCAGGTGGAATTGTTGTTTCTGAACTCTTAAATCTTGATTTTTGGGTTGGTGCAATCGGAATTGTTGTTTTCACCGGTATATATACCATAATTGGTGGCTTAAAGGCTGTTGTATATACTGAAACTCTGCAAACAGTCGTTTTAATTGTTGGATCAGTAATTATTACTTACTTGGGTTTTCAAGAAGTTGGAGGCTGGAATCAACTTACCGAGACAGTAACCGCTGTTAGTCCTGATCATTTTAACATGTGGAGGCCTTGGGATGATCCTGAGTTTCCTTGGGCAGGCTTACTTTTTGGAGGAACAATTGTAGGAATTTGGTACTGGTGTACCGATCAATATATTGTTCAAAGAACATTAGCGGCAAATAATATAACAATCGGAAGAAGAGGTGCTATTTTTGGAGCATATCTTAAGCTTTTGCCAATTTTAATTTTTTTAGTACCTGGTATTATTGCTTATGCTTTAACCATTCAAAATCCTGAAGTATTTAGTGTTATTGACCCTGAAACAGGAATTGAAAGAGCAGATAGAGCTTTTCCTATGTTGGTAACAACATTACTTCCAGTAGGCTTAAAAGGTCTAGTAGCTGGAGGATTAATGGCGGCTTTGATGAGTTCATTAGCTTCTGTTTTTAATTCATGCTCAACAATTTTTACTATTGATATTTATAAAAAAATAAGTCCACAAAAATCTGAACAATACTTAGTTAATGTTGGAAAAATTGCTACAATTGTTATAGTTGTCCTAGGTATTGCGTGGATTCCTATTATGGAAAAAATTGGTGGAGGAGTTATGTATCAATATTTACAGAATGTACAAGCCTACATAGCTCCACCTGTCACTACTGTTTTTCTTCTGGGTATTATATGGAAAAGAGTTAATGCTCAAGCAGCTATTGTTACATTATTCAGTGGACTTTTCTTACTTATTTTAAGATTAGGATCCGAAATTGCTACTAATGAGGGTGTAATTAATAGTGGATTTTTATTTGAATTTGCCTCAATTAACTTTTCATATATGGCTATTTGGATGTTCTTGTTTTCAGTTATTTTATGTATTTCAGTTTCACTATTAACATCGCAACCTGATTATCATAAAATTCAAGGTTTATCTTATGGCACCTTATCAAAAGAAGATAGAATTAGTGCCGAAAACTCATATTCAACAATTGATATTGTTTTATCTGTAGTTTTAGTTTTAATTGTAGTTGGAATCCTGCTGTTCTTTTCACCTGTTGTTTTTTAAAATTTGAGATATCTAATAATTATATTACTATTATTTTTTAAATCTACAGCCCAAGATAAGTATTCCATAAAAAACATACTTAAAGATTCAGGTTATTCATTAGACTCGTTTTATGTTGGAGCTACTTTTAATTATTCTGCATTAAATTCAAATTCTAAACTTGAAAAAATATTTCTTAAAGAATTTAATTATTTAACGCCTGAAAATGCATCTAAACAAACTGCAATACACCCAAGACCAGGTGTTTGGAATTGGAAAAAACATAATGAATGGATTGATTTTGCAAATAAAAATTATTTAACTGTAAGAATTCATGGTCCTATAAGTCCGCAAGCGTCTAAATGGGCAAAAAATGATGATAGAACTAGGGAAGAATTGTTGTTAAATTTAGAAGAGTACTTTACTGAGCTTTGTAAAAGGATAAATAACGAACCTAATGTTAAATGGATGGATGTAGTGAATGAGACTGTTTTGAGAAATGGCGATTGGTTCTCTGAAAAACCTGGTGATTCAAGTTGGGAAAATCCATGGACACAAATTGGTCTTAATTCTGATGGTTATCCCATATATATAGTTAAAGCTTTTGAAATTGCGCAAAAGTATGCTCCTAATGTAAAATTAGTTTATAACCATAATGGAGGAATGGAAAGAAAAATGTGGCAAAAAGTTTTAAGTACAATTAGTTACCTAAAAAATAAAGGATTAAGAGTTGATGGTTTAGGTTGGCAGGCACACCTTAGAGATGTTAGAGGTGTTGGCCTTGTAAAGAAAGATTTAGACTATTTATCTTACTTAATCGATTGGTGTCACTCAAAGAAAATGGGTTTTCATGTTACTGAACTTAATTATTGGCTTAGAGATGAAAGTCCAAATTCAATTGATGTATTAGCCAGACAATCTATTTCTTACAGTAATATAGTAAATACACTAATCGCAAAAAGAAATAATGGATTAGTAACATTAAATCTTTGGGGTATAAAAAACAAAAAGGGTCCTGGCAGTTATCCAAAGAATATATTAAGTATTTATGATAAAGATTTAAAACCCGCTCAGGCTTTTTATTCTATTAAAAAATCTTTAATTGAAAAAAATACTTTAATTCGTCTGCCTAAAGAATAAACTATATGTATAAGTATCTGATTCTATTTTTTTTATTAATATCATGTTCGAGTGGAGATGATATAAGTGAATTGATTATTGAAAATGATGAACCCGAAATAATTATTCAAGAAGCTTTTAAAAAAATTATATCAGATAATTACAATACTGATTCTTTTGTTTTTGGAGCTACTTTAAATTACTACCAGTTAAATACTGATGTTGAACAACTTTTTCTTAACGAATTTAATTATACAACACCTGAAAACTCTTTCAAGCAAACTATAGTCCACCCTGAGCCTGGTGTTTGGGATTGGACAAGAGTAGATGCTTTTTTAGATTTTGCGTTAAAAAATAATATTAAAATGCGTGTTCATGGTCCAATTGGACCACAGTCTTCAACCTGGGCAAAAGAGGATTCTAGAACTATAGATGAGCTATCCGCTTTGTATCAAGAATATTTAATAGAATTATGTAAAAAAATCAATAATAAT
>CENX01038811.1_pt1 | contig 15158 bp, 5 predicted proteins | sample 361321 | NCBI WGS metagenome assembly CENX01 (sample SAMEA2619678, study PRJEB7988) | marine metagenome | isolation source: saline water (ENVO:00002010), including | reverse complement strand
GTTGATTCTAATGCTGGACCAAGTATTATTGAGGCGCTAAAAGATGTCACTGAGGTGATAGAAAACGCATCCATCAATCCTCCCGAAATGCCAACTCATCTAGGTATTGGATTTAGATTTGGCCTAAATCATACTGCTGATATCGGAGTAGAAAATAATGCGCAGTTAGAAGTAGATTGTAGACTTGATTTACTGTCTTTTGAACTAGGTAGTTCTGGATTACCAGATCCAAGGCCAATGCCTGCAATACATATTGAGTCTAAGTTGACAAGCTGCGATCAAGAAGGAGAAGAGAAATATCTTCTTGGTGGACCAGGAGAACCGACTAGACTAAGGTCGATTGATCTTGATGTTTCATGGCATCAAGAATTCAATGGTAGTAGTGGTTGGAATTCCGAACTATCGCTTAATGATGCAGCATTCATGAATTATGTTGATTGGAGCGCGGATATTCCTGGAAAATTGAAAATTACAAACTCATTATGGGATGCTGGTGCTTCTGAAGTAATCGATGCCTTTTTGGAATTTTATTCATTAAATGATCATTTATCGGCCATTGATACCTTTTTGTCTGGATTGGATATCATGGGCCTTGCTTATCCCACAGATATTCCAAACCCGATATCCGGGGGACAAGATATCCGTTGGCACTTAGATACAACTGCACTTCAAACATTTATTCAAACCCCTAGAGACTATATCGAACAACTCCTTCAAGACCCACATGGAAACTGGGATTTAGGTCAAGCAATTCCTTCAACTGGACTTCCAATTGGCGAACATATTGCAGAATTCCTGCCTGGTGCGTCTTGGAATACATCTGTTGATTCATTAGGTCAGCTAGAAATTAATCTACCTATATTTGATATCTCAGCAGGACTGAATATAATTCTTGATAGATATGGAGATTTATGTCTTGGAATCGAACCATTTGATTTTGGCCCGATGGATTTCCATGCATTAATTGAAATTGACGCTTTTGACCCATCAAGTTGGATTGATGGCCCAGCCATCGAATTATGCTTTTCTATGAACCAAAGTGTTTCGGGATTCTTTGAAGGTTCAACAATAAAATTGTGTAGAAACTCACCTTGGACTTTAGAACTTGAGCTAGCAAATGTGCCGCATGTTCCTGTATTCACAAGTGGCGGCATCTCATTTTCTGATGATTTATCACAGACTTATAATCTGTTAGCTGAGGCTGAAAGAAATGAATTCTTATCATTAATTCCTGGATTTTTATTAGATTCTACATTACAAATGAGTTTCGAGAAACTACTACTTCAACACATTGAAAACGGATCTTTGATTTCTAGAGTATTTGCGGTACTGAATCTAACATCGATTGAAGATAATGGAGCAATTAGTGCTAATTCCATTCTCCCATGGCTTTTGGATCCTGTAAGTCAATTCAGCAATGCATTCTTAACCTCTAACGGATTGAATATTCCCTCAATTTTAGAACTAGCAGATGCAATATTAGAATGCACTGGAATTGACCTAGAACAGATAATGATAAATGAGACTGTGCCCGTTGATTTTGTTGGTACGCCAAATCAAATTATTTCCGAATTAAGAGTGAATTTAGGTTCAATTGCACAAAAGTATATCTTAGTCACTCTAAGAGAAAATCCTGCTACTAATGGCCTACTGACAATTTCATTAGAGCCACATCCAGACCTTGGGACATTAGGAACTGGTCTTTTGTCGGTTGATGGCCAGATTAATGTCAATATATCTTCAGACCTTCAAGTAAGCCTAGATGGATCATACGTTGACTTATCATATGATATGGGTACTGCTTTGTCAGGTATACAAGACGTTGGAGATGATTTCTTTGATGGATTATTAAGTTCATTTAGAAACTCAAATATTGATTTTAATCTAGCGATTCAATCGGGGTCACCAACATTATCTGCAACCGTTAATTTTGATGTTACAAATTCAGCATCGGTTATTTCTGTAATTCATCTATATCCAAATGTTCAGGGCGTTGACTCTTTCTTAGCAGAAATCGCAAGTGCTGCGATTACTGCGATTTTACCCGAACTACTTGAATATGCCATCGGAAAACTGGATAATATTACTCTATACGGAACTGTCAAACTAGGAGATTTCATTTCAGGAATCTTGCAAGATCTAAATCTATATGATGGTAGTTCTTTGAATCTAAGCGGATTTACAGACCTAGCAAATAACCCTATTGAATATTTGAAAGTCAACCCTCGTTTGTTTAATCTCTTTGCTAGATTTACTATTTTAATGTCTAATATGTCCCCTAGTGGAGGAGGTTCTCTACCATTTTCAGTAACATCACAAAATGATGGAAACCTTGATTGGTATTCAATCCAATACACAGGAGACGACTCATGGCTAAAGGACTTCACATTGGATATCGGAGACAAAGTGACTGACAATGAACTTGGTATTTGGCTAACATATTCGAATAGTATAAACTTGCCTGACTCTGCATCCAATCAACTATCAATCAGTGGAGAAATAGGACTTTCTCGTGATAGCAATGCTGATTGGAATATTTCTGCATCCATTTCAGCATATCTAACTGAGGCCTTAATTTCAGCCCCATTTGTTATTCAACCATCAATCAAAATTTCCTATACTGATGAATTTAGGGTTTGGATAAGTTCGGGTGTTGAACCATCTGGAAGTGAACACCCTACTATGATTGGTGGGTCTGCATTTTGGATTAAGTTACTTCCACAATCTGAATTCGATTATGGAATCCCTGACCTAAGCGCTTTACTTCTAGGAGCAGCGAATACCGCCTTGGATATGATTGAAAATATTACTGAAGTCCAAGATTTCTTATCAACCGGCATTTACAAACCTTCAGGTACAGAATTATGGAAAACCGCGTTATCAAAGTTAACTGTTCTTGGTGATTGGCTAGCCTATCTAGGAGTTTGTACTTACCATGTCACTTCAGTAGCAACAGTCAATGATCCAACGGTTTGGAGAGGTGGCCCCCCAGTAGGCACTCCAACCTATAATATCAGGAATTTAGAACATATAGTCGGCCATTACAAACCTAATGGAGCATTCCTTTATCCTAGTGGTGCAACCAATGTATTTGATGTTCTTCTAAGAGGGATTGTTGACCGCTTAGTTGCCTTTGCGATAGATATGGCTACCGAAATTTCGGAAAACAAATTACCTATCTTCAAAGGTAAAATTAAAGATTCAGAATTCACAATATCTCTCAATGTCCAACATGATGGAAGTGAATATATTTTCGGAGTTAATATAGACTTTTCAGAAGATATAGAAATTAATTTGGGTTCAATGAAAATGAGAATCTTTACTCAAGATTTAGATGATGAATCATACAATGAATTCTGGTGCACTAAGACTGAAGGAGATTATTCCTCAGGGATTACCTTACAATTACTCAAATTTGATTCATCCACCACTCAACCATTTGAACAGTACTTTAGTTTAGAATTTGGGCACTTTACCATACTTCTTGAAAAACAAGATAAGAAACCGATGTTAGATGGATTTATTTTACTCAATACAGTTTCACTAACTACGTGTGTTGATTTAACTTTCAATGGGGGCACAACGGCAGATTTGAGTTTTAGATTAGATCTAGATGATTTCGGACTATCTCTTGGAGGTAATGGAGAAAATGATGGAGGCAATGGCTTAGCCGCTGGAGTTTTAGATGGTGGTGAAGGTGGAGATGCAGTTAAACCAATGTTTGATATTGCTATTTGGGCAAATAAATTACATTCATCTACTGATGTTGATTTTGGAGCGAGTTTGAAGGGTGAAGTCGAGTATTGGTTCCCAATAAACAAGCAATTCGGTCCTGTAAAAATTGCACAAATTGGAGTCAAATATGAGTCTGAAGATGAAGATGAGGATGAGCACAGACTGTCGATACTAATTGATGGAGAAGCAGAAATTGCTGGTTTCCTTGCGCAAGTTGATGATTTATCTGTATCTATTCCACTTCTGGATATTACTAATGTATCTAGTTGGAAATATGATATGGCTGGGTGTGCTATCTCTTACTCTGGACCTGCGTTTGAAATTGCAGGTGCTTTGAGAAAGACTCATTTGAGTGATGGAACCAATGAATATGTTGAGTATCAAGGACTCTGTACAATCAGCACTGATGCAATGGCAATTTCCGCTATTGGCGCCTTTGGAAGAGTACCAGTTACAGAAGGCGATTCTTATGTAACATGCTTTGTCATTGCAGCTATTGATTATCCAATTGGAGGTATACCGGAATTCTTTGTCACCGGACTAGCCGGTGGTTTAGGATTAAATCGTGATTTGGTCCTACCTAATGTCACGCATGTTCCTGATAGCCCATTTATGAGAGCATTGTCTGGATTTGGAGATGATCCAATGGGTGCTCTTGAATCAATTAGAGGAGCACTACCTGCTAAACGAGGAAGTTTATGGTTCGCTGTTGGAGTTAAATTTACCACCTACCAAGTGCTTGAAACTAAAGCGGTATTATTCATCAAAATTTCTGATGGTTTTACTGTTGGAATTCTAGGTATGTCTTCAATGTCACTACCAACTAAAGAATTTGGAATTGGATATATCGAACTAGCATTCTTAGCATATTATGACTCACAGCAAAAACTTCTCTGGGTCGAAGCCCAATTGACTGATGCTTCATATCTTTTTGATAAAAATTGTCGATTAACTGGTGGATTCGCACTAGTTAGTTGGATGAGTAAAGGTGAATTCTTACTTTCTATGGGCGGTTATCATCCAAAATTCAAAGCACCATCATATTACCCTGAAGTCCCTCGTTTAGGATTTAATTGGAAGCCAATTTCTAAGTTAACCATCAAAGGAGGTGCTTACTTTACAATCTGTACTTCTGCAGTAATGCTTGGCGGTAATTTCGAGGCTTCATTCAAAGCAGGTAGCCTTAGTGCTTCATTTAAGGCTGGAACAAATATCCTAGTGGTCTTTGATCCATTTTACTATAGTTTCGATGTCTACATTGGAGTTTCAGTTCGCTTGAAAACCTGGCTAGGAACTCTAAAGGGTTCACTAGGTGCAGATTTGGAAATTGAAGGACCAAAAATGAGAGGTAAAGCGAGAATAAAGTTGTGCTTCATCTCCTTTACTGTTAAATTTGGACCAAGTGGTGGCCAAGCTTTCAGGAAAATCCCATTTAGCGAATTTGTAAATAAGCATGTATTGCAACTACCTGAAGGTGAATCGGGTACATCACTATCTTCAGATTTCGGTCAACGTTGTTTCAACGCACAGGTTCCAAATGGACTAATTCGAAGCGAAGATGGAGAAGAACGTAAAGGAACTCAATCAAATCCATGGCTTGTATTACCAGAATTTGAATTGGTTCAAAACCATATTTTCCCTGCAAGTTCTAATTCTGTAAAAGTAGGAGGAAATACGCCAGCGGATGAGATATATTCAGGATGGAGAACTGAAAATACAGGTATTTTAGATGAAATACAGATGGCACCATGTGGAATTGATAGTGGAATTATTTCTAGTTTCAGTGTGGTTATTACAAAAGTAGATGGAGATGCTGGTGAGGTTTACACAGATGGTATTTCTAAAATTAGACAAACAAGTAATTTCCCTGAAACAATTTGGAGATGTAAATTAGATGGTGACCAAAGACCTGAACCAATTACTTCTCCTGGACAAAGACAACCAAATTTACTAAGTGGTTCTTCCACATTATTTAGGGCTATATCCAAACCTGATGGTTGGCAAAATACAATGCTGTTTGATCAAGTTACTGAATCTAGATTTATACATAATTTACCATTTATCAGATTCATAGATGGTGGAATGCCCAACATCGAGATGAAAGAATTTGAACCAGATCATGATTTTATTACAGTTGAAAAGCTAGATATAATGAAAGACAGATACACCAATCCTGTTAACACAGATGACATATTATCGATACTTGCTAACCCTGAAGTTTTACAACACAACAAGGATGTTCTAACCAGTAGAGCAAAAATGACTCAAAATCCTGCACGAATGAATAATCATGCACAAATGAATAATCATGCTACAACTATGGAAAATCAACAATTTGAACAAGTTAACATGGGGGGTAGAATTTGATCAATAACCGACACAAGCGAATTCTTCGAAGAAGGTCTCCGCCACGTATAGTTACAATCGAAGGTGGCAGAGGTATTGCAAATCCTCAATCTATTATTTCATCTGTTGAAATTGATGATAAAGCAATTTCAAGAGACATTTCTAAGCCAATTAGTCCCCATCTGCTTAATATTTCCTCTACTGGAACTGCAAGTCAAAATATTATGCCCTCAACGAAATTGACATCTGTAAAAATGCAGCCAAACCAAGAAAATATTCCTCGGATAAATGTTGGATTGAGAGCTACTGAAGGTCTACAATGGAAAGAAATAGAGTCTCCAATAAAGGATAAATTAGAAACAAAACTTAGACCTAAGAAACCCGCTCTAGGCACTGGTTTTGGTAATAAATCAATTCGAAATAAGCGTTCTAAACAGATATTGAACAAAGGTACAATCATTGAGGCAGGAACTAGACAAGTTTGGAGACTGTCAGAAAACTATAATCCAAATAAATTTGAAAATGCTCCTAAACTTATTATCAATGGAACTCAAGCAGTTAGAATCACATTTAACAGAGGCGCTGGTAGTATCGTCCAAGATATTGAAATCCCCCCTACGGATGAGAATTATGAAATCGAGATACCGACAGAAACCAGTATGTTTACCATTGAAGGACTTGGTGGAGAGGATATAGTAAGTAGTAATTCTGATATTGGCTCTGGTTCAATAACCACAAACTACCCAAACGGTAACCTTTCAGCAATCGGTTTCCAAAGACTTTCAAAAATTCAGCAAATTGGATATTTCCGCTATCTTGGTAGAGGAGTATATTTGCAAGCAAATGAATCCGCTTCTTCTAAAGTGATGGATGCTGTGTCTGTTTTCCATGCAGGAGAAGTTCTATCAAAAATTGATAATCTAAGATTCTACTGTACCTCAAAAATTAGAACCTTTGTTCTAGTTGTCAAAACACTTCCTGAAAAAGCACCACAAGTAAAAATCGGAATCGAGGGAATCACATCAAATAATGAGCCTCAAGTTATCAAGCGTAGCGATGGTATAGCATACATCTGGTCGGTAAATTCTGTCCCTGATATTGAAGGTCCTGCTATAATCGATATCATCACTGATGAGACCACAGACATTAATTCAGCAATTGCATATCAAGAAAATTCCAATGTTATATCTGAATTATTACAGTCAAGTTCATGGGCAAAATTGGTTGATGATGGTCCTATCTCTAATTATGGCGCCTCGAATATAATTTGGAGTCATGAAGTAGAAGATACTACTGAAGAAATTCAAATTGTTCCCGAGGATTGGAAACTGACATCCGGTGCTTCAAATCTTAAACAACTCAAAGTTCAACAAAAATCCAAACCTAAAGAAAAACCAATAACTTATCAAACTGATTTACCCCAAATCGATGCTCCTATGGCTAATGCTACTGTTGAATATCAATTTGACATATCTAAATTCGCTGGTGATGATGACCAAGATGATGTTATGTCATTCAAATTGATTTCAGGACCCAAGTGGATTAAACTGAATGCTGATGGTCAATTAATCGGCACTCCAAGTAATGATGATTCTGGAATTAATCATTGTCAAGTTAGGGTTTCTGATAAAGCGGGATTATCTTCTGATGCTGTTATAAAAATTGAAGTCAAGGCTAAAGTCCTCAACAGAGCACCTTACTGGAAACCTAATATTGTTAAGAACCCTGAACAGAGTGACATAAAAATGAATCAAGTAGAATCTCTTCGCCAAGTAGATTCAAAAAATTTAGAAAATAATAATACTAAGCCGGTAAGAAAGACTAGAAGGAGGAAACGTTGATGGCGCAAGACCCTATTCCACAACCGCCACCAGTCGGAGAGATTCGATTTTTTGATTCTATAAGACCACCATTGAGTCAAGGAGACTACAAAATGAGAATGATGCAAACTTTCCCACAAATTGTAGATAATAATGAAACGGGCATGAATTCTTCTGAACAACTTGATAAGTTCTTTACTGTAAATGGTTCAAGATGGTCGATTGATCCATTAACAGTTCATTCTAGATTTCCACCTAAAAATGAGCAAAATGTGAAATTAGATCTAACATTACCGAAAATTGTTTTTCAAAGTAAAACTCTTCCTTGGGAGAGAATCGTAGATGAACAAAATAAAGACTTACCTTGGATGTCTTTACTCTTACTTCGAGAAGATGAGTTCAATTCTTGTGATTACTATCCTGTTGCTGAATCGACTGAAATTGATGCTGCTTCAGAATCGGTACCGGTTAAACTTTTAGAAATTCCATCTAGTTTGCTAAAATTAATAGCGCCTACTACAGATGAAGTCGAACTTTTGGCTCATAGCCTTCAAGTCAATCCTAGGGATAAAGAATTATGTGGAAACGATGAAGATGGGCTTTTCTCAGTAATTTTGTCAAATCGTATTCCATCAGAACCTAATGAAAAATATCATGCTTTATTGGTTTCACTTGAAGGTTCATTAAATGAGTTACCTAATGAAAATCAAATTCAATATTTGACAAAGCCACCTGTAACTAAAAGTAAAATGGAAGTAGTTGATAGGTTATCTGGAGTAAAGAAAGCTTCTAAGAAAGGTACCACCAAATCATCTTCAAAATTAAGAGTACAATCCAATAGTCACTCAGGAAAAGATGCTCGTCCAGTAAAAGGGCAAATTAGCCGTAAGGTCAAACTTCTAGTTCTTGACTACTGGAAATTCAAGACCGGTGACGGTGGAGATTTTGAATCAAAAATTAAGAATATTCGCTTTAGAAAAAAGGAAGAAAACTTGTCTGAGGCTGGAGAATTAGGTTCTGTATATGATTTTGCTAAAGAGAAAAAGCAAGAAGATTCTTACTATGAACCGGCATTATTAGGTAATGATATGGATCCTGATATTTCTGCTAATTCTTACTTATTGACAGACATAGTAGAAGATGATGGTATTACTAGACCATGTTTGTATAGAGGTCCTTGTATTGCAGTACCGACAACTCACCAACCAAAAACAAAACCATATGAGAATTCTGATGACGCTAGAGGGATTGAGCCTTCAACCGGTTTCGATGTGATTCATCACTCCGCCGCATTTGAGTTGGGCCGTCTTTTAGCAATGAGTGACCCTCAGTTTATTTCATCTATGTCTAGATGGAGAAGGCTTTGGAATAAGAAAGAAGCAATGAAGAATTATCGTGAAGCAACAATAGCATCTTCCGCACTAACCAAAGAATTTTCAAATGAACAATTAGCCAATGAGTCAATCAAGAATTTATTACAGGCTAGTGTAATCTCTCAAGCATCTGAAAAGTTTAGAGAACTAGTCGCTGAAAGAGTAATAATGGAAGATTCAATTCAATTTGAAGATGACATTGTTAACCCGGGTAATGGTACGGAACTTGACGATGTTAGGCTAAATCAAGAGTTACCTCTCGTCGATGATACGCTTGTTTCAACCGATTTGCTTAATCAAATAGATTACGGGAGGTCGGAAAGATGATTTATAAAAATGTGGGATATTCAGATATCACCATTATGAGTGATTTCTTGAATATGAAATATTTACATTTTGAAGATAGCGAAGAAATGGCGTGGGGTTCAGTTGTATCATGGTTGTCTCGTTTAAGATTATTAGAAGGAGTTCCATTTCCTTATATCGTTCCAAGTGAAGGAATGTTGCCTAATGACTCGATAAGATTCTTCCATGTTGATCGAAATTGGTTAGATGCTTTAGTTGATGGTGCATTGAGTGTAGGAATAATCGACTCAAGGGGAGCACTCGCTGCAACCGAAGTTGAAAAGCGTGAAGAATTATATCAAAAATTGATGAGCCAATTGAATGAAAGAGAGATTACTGCTAACCCATATAGGCGCTCTATCGCTGCTTATAGTAAAGTGAAAGGGGTTGACTTTGAACAAACTCGAGGCTCAAAAATGGCAGATAAATTTACTGTAATGGGTCAGATTTTCTCTGGAATCAAGTATGAAATGGGAGGAAGTGTCACTGGATTCTTATTACGCTCATCAATAGTTAGAGATTATCCAGGGATAGAAATAACTGCTTATCATGCACCACAATTTGTTAATAATGAAGATCATAAGGGTTATGATGATGAATATCTCCTTGATACTTTGAGGCAAGTAAGATTGTCTGAAAGTATTATGCTTTGTCTTTTTAATGGAATTCCTAGCCATCTTCGAATTAAAGAACCAAGTGAAGGAATTCGCTTAGGAGTCGACAATTCTCCTGGAAAGGAAATTGATAGCGAAGGTATATGGAAATTCGAAGCCGATTTTAAGGATATAAATGGCATTCAAGACCAAAATAAAACTATTCCAGTGAGTATTAGAAGTGGTACTAATGATACATCAGTTTTGAAAATTTCTGATTTACTAGAAGTTGATGGTTGGACAGGAGGATTGAGTAAAGGTGGTTTAGTTGCTACACAATTAATGCAATTCCCATATCAGCAAGACTTCCAGTATGATTCTGTAACCCAGTTTGTTCGTACAGATTCTGACTCAGATGCAAAACGTCCTTCTAGAGTCAATACTAACTCAATAACTATTGATGAATCATTTGTTGAACACATCGGGAATAAAGTGGAAAGAAAAAATAGCGGAGGTGGTCAGTAATGAAAAAACGAAGATCATCTAAAGTCGCAAAAAGTAGTTCTAATGCTAATAAAATTCAAATGGATGAACAAAATTTACAAAAGACACAAATGAAGACCCAATTAGATGATTCCAATAAATCAATGTGGAAAGTTGATGAAGTCAAATTAGATTTAAATGAAAAATCACCTGTTGAACAAGAAACCATTGAATTTAGAGATGCACTAGCGAAATCAATTATTGACCAAACTGACCTAGGAATAAAAGAGAATATTGAATCTATTAAACCTGAAAATTTGGATAATATTAGTGCTTTAATTCCTAGAGATAGACATTTACTGGTACCCATCAATGTACAAGCACTAGTTGTCCCAAGTATGGAAATGGGCATTAAGGGTGACAAAAGTAAAGCTGATCGAAATCCTGCACTCAAAAATATTGATAAACCAGACCTCAAGGAAAAAACCATCAAACTTCATTCACAAAGAGCAGAATTAAAGACAGATTTTAGAGAAAGTAAAGTGAATTCTGATAACGAAGAATATTGGGGGATACCTGAGGCATTTGACTATACTTCATCCAATCCTCAAACCACTGGATTGAAAACTGGAATTCATCTATTTTGGACACTTCCTAATGCGCTATTAGATGGTGAACTAAAACAAACTAATCAATCCATTCTAGATAATTTCGAATATCAAAATCCCGATGATTTAGTTCCTGAAGAATTCATCCCATGTGATGAGGGTTTCAGTCATCCAATTACTTACAAAGAAGCAGTAGAAAATAGAGTTGAATTTACTGTTGAAGATCAACCTGAAGGAAACCTAAATGACACATTGAAATTCAAACAACTTCCAGATTTATGGCTTATTGTTAGAATTGAAAATAAATCCAATTTTAAGGCATGGGTAGTTGATTCAGTAACATTAGAAGTTTCCACTCTTGCTTCTTATAATCATACTACAAGAAATTCAAATATAGATGAGTTAACCGCTATTGGCCCTAATCAAGGAGATTTCTATTGGACTGCTACTTATGATAATTCAAAACAGCGTTTTGGATTCCATGACGTCCCTGGTCCGGGGGAAAATGGACCATTTGATTACATGGTATGTGGCTGGTATACCAATAAAGACAATGATCCTGCTTACATGGATGAAAATACAGCTGAAGAAACTTGGTTCGATTACATTAAAAATGAACTAAAATGGGGTGTCAAACGACAAGACGTAGATGATGATCCGAATATATTTTTCAACATTGGTCATACTTTTGGAGGTCTGTCAAAATGAAAATCTTTGGCTTTGGTAAGGACAAGAAAGCTGAGAAAAGGCAAAAACCAGATACTAGTGGTTTGAAAAATTTAGATTCTAAAGCATCAGAATCTAAATTGCATAATATAGTTGATTCTAACAAATTAAATTATGAATTATTTGATCGTCCTGCTGTAGATTTAATTGGTGATAAATGGCCGAGACAAAGTCTATTTCATGGCACTGCTTATGGAGTTGAATGGAATAATAATAATGATAATATCAATCATGATTCTGAATTAGACCTTGCAGTTGGAATAAATCAAGAAGAAGCATTAGGGGCTTTGATTTCATCTGAAGTTGGTGAAAACAATGATCTTTCACAAGAGGAACAAACTGAATTAGAGGAATACTTTGTTGGATTTATCCATGATTTACTTGGAGAAATGGAAACACCAGATGGTAAGTATAAGTTAGACCAAGAAGTGCACAGACAAATGTTTCATACAGTAGATAGTGGTGTTATATTCGATTACATCAAGCCCGAAGAAGAGAAAAGTTCATCGGTGAAAAAATCAACTTCTAGTAAATATCAATCGGTAATGAAAAAGTCTCAAAGTGATACTATTGTTGATAAATTTGGTCAAACAAAGCATTCAATATCTGATAATTACTTTGGTCCAAATACCGTTTCTGTACCTGATATTCACAGCGAAGGCACACCTAAATATGTTACAGAAAAAGAACTACCAATAGTAGATTTGCCCGATGTCAAAGTCACTGCATATGCGGCTCCTCGATACTATGAAACGAAAGATCCTGTATTACTAATATCTACAACTAAGCGAACTACTGCACCTATCGAAGAAGGATTCTATGATGATGAAGGTTTAACAAAAGTTCGAACTGCAGAAGCAGTAGTACGTAATGTTGGAACTAAAAATCCTCTTACTAATCCAATTTCTAAACATCGTCGATGGATTCCTAATGAGGTCGACTTACTTCTTAAGGAAACCCTTTATTTCTCTGATTGGGTAAATATCCCTGAACCTGAATATACCGGTCCTACTACTCATCCTTATTCTCAAAGCATATTTACTGCCTATATCAAAGGAGAATATTATAATCATGATAGCGATGACAATGACTGGCCTTCACCAATCGCATTAAATCGTTGGCGTCAAGCATGGCTCCCAATAATGCTTGATGTAGAATTTGAGTATTATAGCGAAGAAGAAAACTGGGAGTTACAAGATATTGATTATCAAAGAACTTCTGGTAACGAGACGATAAGTAATACTGCAAATCAACCTATTACCATCAATTATAGAATTCCCCTATCTAGAAATTCTAACAAGATAGTCTCGACTCAAATTAGAAGGTTCTTGGATGAAGAAGACCAACTTGACGAGGATGGGAAAGGTGTTCTAACCGACGGTGAAAATGGTGAATATCTCATGTTCATTGAATTAATGAATGAATTTAGAGAACGTGAGTTGTTAAGTGCATCACTAAGCGGGATTGATGATCATATCAATTCTATCGAATTAGATGGGGCGATTCGTGCAGGATTATTGAAAATATCTGAAATGAATATTATTGATGCATTTGGTCAAATAACCACTGTGGATGGAGATGGACTTTTCTATTCTAACGACGGAGGGAGCCCTAGAATTACTGTGGGACTCAGTTTACAGAATGAAAATGATGAACATGGTAAACTGGTATTAAGACCTAGAATACCAAAGCCATCAAGATTAGATTTCAGACTTCTTTCACATGATGATGATAATTTACCTGCAATTTCATCTCCTAGTTCGGTTTCAATGAATAAAGGGGCTTTTTCACCTGTTTGTGGGTATCTACTTCCTGATCATATTGAATGGGCATTGGAAGTTTTTGACCCTGAAGGTTCCGCAGAGGGGCAATTGAAAGTTGCTGAAAGAGATTGGTCACTAGGAGGTATACAGAAAGGTAAACTCGCCTGGGATTCTAGTCCAGGAGAAAATGCACCAGTGGGTGAATCACCTAATACTGGAAATATGCATATGGATAAAATGCTAAATCAATTGATGGAAATTGGTTTGACTGATGAAATTGAAAAAGATTCTAATATTGAAGGTGGAGAAGGTGCCCTTTCTGCACTTCTTAGAGCCATTGATTCTACTTACTGGCACATGGATCCTTTTGCAAAAGGTGGAATTAACCACCCTACTTTCTACATGGGAAGGCCTGTTGCTATGGTCAGGGCAGTTATTAGACTCCAATTAGAAGGTGGAGAAAATAATATGAGTGAGGAGTTAAAAAATTACAATTTCCAAGTTAAATTAGGGAGTATAACAAAGGAAATCGATGGCTTACTCGGATATTTCGTTAATGATGATTATTCAAAATTCAATGCGGTATATCCACTAGATGAATATAAAAATCCAATACCACCATCAACTGGTTCACTCGATCATGATTACTTGGTGTTTGATCCAACCCTGGATGTTAAGCCTGAACAGGATATTTATCTCACCTTACTTGTTAATCCTCAAGCTTCATTCCACATCACATCTGGAATTTTACCACAAAAAGAAATAACATTAATTCGAGAACATTGGGAAGATGCAGTCTCAAGAATTGCCCCTACATTCAAGATTGGCCCTGTGCTTGTTGATCCATCTTCAATTCGCATGCCGATTGATGATGCTAAACCTAATCTATCATGGAGATGGGTGCATAGAGAAACTCCGTCTGATTGGGTTGAATCAGAAATCAAACGCTCAGACTCTTTAGCAGGCTTACCAAATGACAAAATGAAAGCCTATGAAGGATGGATTAAATTAGATATTATTGAAGATTAAGGAAGTGAAAAAATGAATAAAACAAAAATTACATTTATGATTATGTTAATACTATTCTCATCCGCATTAACTATCGATTCGAGTTCTTTGGATGATGAAGAAAAAATAAATTATTCTTCAACTGGAGAAAATATGATTCTTGATTCTCAAGCATTTATTGATGTAATTCAACAGAATGGAAATATAGGGAATTATGATTCATTCAACATTAAGTCCACCGTTACTGACTCTGAGGGTTCCACATACATTGTTGGAAACTTAAAGATGGATAAATTATCTTTAGGAACCTTGCCAGAAGTAAACCTAAATGATGGAATTGGACGAACGACCATTGATA
>CENX01091874.1_pt1 | contig 15163 bp, 13 predicted proteins | sample 361321 | NCBI WGS metagenome assembly CENX01 (sample SAMEA2619678, study PRJEB7988) | marine metagenome | isolation source: saline water (ENVO:00002010), including | reverse complement strand
TAGTTGATTGCTCAGGTAGGACTCTGGAGGTGGGTTTTTTTATTTAATATCACTTCTTGTTAAGTTTTCAACTTGACCTTTTTCTCCTACTTGATCTTCAATTTCTTTAATAAATAAATCTGTCATTTTAACAAAATCATTAGGTAATTGATGCCTTATCATGCTTTCTCTGTACATTTTTCTCATACCCGGGAAAAGACTTAACTGATTTTTTAAGAACTGCTTAGCATCAATATTTATAAGATCAGAATATTGATTTGATATATTGTGCAAATACATTTCTGCGGAGAATTGTCTAAAGTATCTAGTTCGTTCTTTTTGATTTACCAATGCATCAAAATCATGATTCCCTCTATATTGAATTTCTGACATCTTCTCATCTGAAAGTAGTGAAATTAAATCTAATCTTTGTTGATTAATTGAAAGAATCAGATCTCTTTCCGCATCTTTATGTTGTTGTTTAAGTTCATATAGCAGTACAAACGCAACTATAAATGTTGCTACAGCAGAAATAATTTGAGCATAGCTTACTATAAAATCTGTTTCCAAAATTTACCTCCTAATTTATATATTTACATTCTAAGATATAATAAGCATAAAAATAAATCGGAGAAAGAAATGGCATTTGTAGAGATAGATAAACAAGATCAAATAATGATAATAAAACTCAATCGTCCAGAACGTTTGAATGCCTTAAGTAAGGTTATAAGAGAAGGTATGGCGAATGCATTTATAGAATATAGGGATGATAAAAACTTAGAAGTTGCTATTTTAACTGGCGAAGGTAGAGGTTTTTGCGCAGGAGAAGACATGAAGGAATCTTTAGAAGTTGGCTCATTAGCATCTGCTCCAGGCAAAGGTGAAGAAATTGAGAATCCATTTATGAATGGTACTTTAGATAAACCTGTTATAGGTGCCATAAATGGCTATGCTATGGGCGGAGGTTTTATGTTAGTAGAAAAAACGGACTTAAGAGTAGCAGTTAAGGAAGCAATATTTGAAATGTCAGAGGCTAAAAGATGGCTTTTAGGAGGATATAATCACGGTTTCTATGCTAATTTACCTCATCCTGTTGCTACAGAAATGGCACTAGGATTTAGATTTAATGCCCAAAGGCTATATGAAGTTGGATTTATAAACAGACTTGTAGAAAAAGAAGAACTATTATCTACATCTATAGAAATGGCTGAGCATATTCTATCATTACCTCCAGCTGCAAGGGTAAATACTATATATATGATGAGAGAAATGGCTCCAAAAGTTGGAAGTAATTTTGAAGATTTAGCTGATCAATTACACTCTCATGGAGACCAAGAAGATCGAATGGAATCAAGAAGAGCTTTTGCAGAAAAAAGAAAGCCAAACTTCAAGGGATGGATTAATCCTGAAGATCGTTATAATATGCCAAAATTAAAACCAAGTAAATAAGGAATAGTAATGACAGATACAAAGGGACCTTTATCAGGAATTAAAGCAGTAACATGTTCTACAGCGCAGGCAGGTACTGTTCCTTATATGCTAATGGCAGATATGGGAGCTGAAATAATCAAAATTGAGCTACCTAAAAAAGGTGATGGAAGTAGAAGAGCAGGTGAAGTAAAAAATGGAGTGAGCTCATTCTTTGAAACTAATAATAGAGGAGTAAAAAGCTTGACCTTAAATCTTAAGAGTAAGGAAGGTAAAGAAATTTTACACAAGTTAATCAAGAGAGCAGATATTTTTGGTCAAAATTTTAGTCCTGGGGCAGCAGAAAGAAATGGTTTTGGTTACGAAGAATTGAAAAAAATAAATCCTGCAATTGTTTATGCATCTGTTTCTGCATACGGTCCTGATGGACCAAGTGCAAATCTACCGGGTACAGATGCTGTAGGTCAAGCAATAGGAGGAGTTACTGAAGCATTTGGAGTACCTGGCCAGCAAAGAAGAACAGGAGTCGCATCTGTAGCAGACGAAACTTGTGGATTGATAACTCTAAGTGGAGTTTTAGCAGCCTTAATTCATGCAAAAAATACAGGAAGAGGCCAAAAAGTTGAAACATCCCTAATAGGAAGTGCATTTAGACTTATGGGATGGACTATGACTACATCTATGTGGAGAAATATACCTCCAATAACTGGAGCTAGAATTAATGGTTCACGTGAAAGAGCTGGAATAGCTGCATGTTTTAATGATATTGAAGGTAAACCTTTAGCTATTCAATTAGAACCTGACCATTGGAGACCTACTTTAGAATTATTGGGTTTTTTAGACAATTTAGAAAAGAAAGGATTAGACGACTTGGGGTTAGCTTTTGAGTCTGAAGAAAATAAAAATCTGATTTTAGAAGAGCTAAATAAGATGTTTGCTACAAATAAAAGAGAACACTGGATAAAAATTCTTAGAGATGAAAGAAGAATAGCTGCACCAGTTAATAGCATGATTGAAGCCTCTAATGACCCTGACATAGTAGAAAACAATTATGTAACTGAAGTATTTCATCCTGATCTAGGAGAAAAATTTAAGACACACGGAACTCCTTGGAAATTTTCGGAAACACCATCAAAAATTGGAATAGCACCAAAGCTTGCTGAACACAATAATGAAATTCTATTAGACTTAGGATATTCAATTGATGAAATTAAAGATTTTGAAATTAAAGAAATAATTTAGAAAATATTTGTATAACAATTTTTGGGAAAAGTTTTTAGCTCAGGTAGAATTTCTCTGAAGATATTATGCTCAGGCCCCTCTGGGGGTTAATCTTATTTAACTATTTCCCAGAAATAATTTGTTACGAAATAAAAATTTAAATGTTATCTTTCTATTAAATAAATATTTAGGAATCTTTATGAAATATAATATTCTTGGTAATAATGGACCTAAAGTTTCAAATATCTGTTTAGGCACATGGCCTATTGGCGGAGGAATGGGCAAAATAGAACAAAAAGATGCTATAAATGCCATTCATGCATCAATTGACAATGGTGTTAATTTTTTAGATACCGCCCAAATGTATCTTGATAGTGAAAATATTTTAGGTAAAGCATTAAAAGGAAAAAGGCAAAATTTAGTATTAGCTTCAAAGGTTTCTTCATGGGGAAATACTCTCGATATTGAAAAAGCCTTAAAAGATTCATTAAAAAATTTACAAGTTGATTTTATAGATTTGTATCAAATTCATTCTTGGCAAGATTCAATTCCAATGGAAGAAACAATTACAAAACTACTAGACTTAAAATCTAAAGGATATTTTAAGCATTTAGGAGTTTCAAATTTTTCTTCAGAACAAATTAAAGCTATGAATGAATTTTCAGGGAATCAAATTATTTCTAGCCAACCTCATTTCTCTATATTGTTCAGACATTCAGAAAAAGAAATTATTCCAGAAAGTAATAAATTAGGTATAGGATCTATCGTATATTCACCAATAGCAAGAGGATTATTATCAGGGAAATATAAACCTGGACATATTTTTGGTAAAGATGACGCAAGGCATAATCATCATACTTTTGAAAATGAACATTTAGAAAAAGGTGGAGAAATTTTTAATCTCTTAAGTGAATGGATTAAAGATAATAGATTCAACGCAACGCAATTATCTATAGCTTGGACACTATATACCAAAGGGGTCACTTCTGCTATTTGTGGGTCTAAAAATCCTGAGCAAGCAATATCAAATGCTAAAGCAGGTGACATTGAGCTAACTCAGGATGATATTTCAGAAATTAATAAACTAACTGAAAATATTTCAATCTACGACTTAATCACTCCAAAAAGATTTGGTTAGATTAGTGCCAATCAACTCCATATTCTTCTCTTATATCACTAAAAATCTTTGATAGACCAACAGTTCCATACTGTAAAGAAGACCCAATATTCATCATTGTGTATCCTTCTTTTATCCATTGTTTTGCATGATCAACATCACTCATAGTTGTTGCCAAAGCTTTACCAGTACCTTTTACTTTATGAGCTAAATCTACCATTACATTAGCAGTTTTAGAATTAGTTGCATCATCTCCAGGAAATCCTAATGAAGCTGACAGGTCAGCTGGTCCTGCTAGAATAACTTCAAAATCAGGTATTGCTAGAATTTCATCAATTTGCTCCCAAGCTTCTACAGATTCCATTTGTAGAATTAAGAGAGTTTCATCATTAGCATTATCTACAACATCTCTTGCTGATACGCCATCAAGATATCCTGCAAAAAATGGAGCTATGCCTCTTTCTCCAACTGGTGGGTATTTAGCATCATGTATTGCTTGTTTCACTTCATCCGGAGTGTCAACTTGGGGGATCATAACTCCTACTGCACCTACATCATATGCTTTTTTTATATAAGCAGGGTCATTCCAAGGTATTCTTATTACAGGAGCTACTCCTTTTTTTCTTCCGTCTACACATAATGTTCCCATAGATTCAGTTCCCCATGGATTGTGTTCGGTATCAATCCAGACCCAGTCAGGTTTACAGTTATAAGTAGCATTTGCAATATGTGGTTCAAAACTAGGCATGCTAGTTGATAAAACTGGTTTTCCAGTTGCTAGTTTTTTCCTAATGTCACTTGGGTACATTTTTTTCTCCTATATTAATGATTTTTTTTACGTATGTCGTTATACTATTTTTTGAGTATACCCTTAAGAGCTAACAATGAAAATAGAAAAGGATATTTTATATGAAGCTTACTAATTTTGCATTTTTACCACCGCTAGATGATATAAAAAAAGAATTACTAAATAGACTAAAAAATGATTTTCCTGAAATAGAATTCTTAGTTTTTGAAGATGAAAGTGAAGTACTTGAAAACATCCATATAATCCAAGCAGGATATGGATGGATTTCACCAGAAGCTATCTTAAATGCTCGAGAATTAAAATGGTTAGCTAATCCTGATTCAGGTAGTTTTGTAAATGAATCTGGAAAAGATGGCTGGTTCTATAAAGAACTTGTTGAACATCCAGTAGTAGTTACAAATCCTAGGGGCATATATTTCGACTACATAGGTAATCATGTAATGGCTTATTTGTTATCACTATCTAAGAGATTCCCTGATTTTTTAGAAGCTCAAAGAAAAAGAAGTTGGAATAAAAATGCTAACAGGCATAAAGCTATTCATCTTGATGAAGCTACAGTTATGATAGTTGGAGCAGGTGGAATTGGGCAAGAAGTTGGAAGGCTTTGTAAAGCATTTAATATGAACGTAATTGGAGTTGATCCAAAATTTAAGAAACTTAAGCATTTTGACAAACTTATAACTCAAAAAGAAATTGAAGAAGAAATTTCAGAAGTTGATGTTTTAGTTTCAACGGTAATGCATACCCCTGAAACACACCATATGTTCAATTTAGAATTATTCAATAAAATGAAAAATTCTTCTATTTTTATAAATGTCGGAAGAGGAAAAACAACAAGTTTAGACGATTTAGTTAATGCTATAGAAAATAATATTATTTCTGGTGCAGGTTTAGATGTTTTTGAAGAAGAACCATTACCTTCAAATCATAAATTATGGACTACTCCTGGAGTAATTATCACACCTCATGTAGCACTTTTGGATGCAGGAGATACAATAACTAATAGAAGGTATGAAATTATCAAAAAAAACATTAGTCTTTTCAATCAAGGTAAAGAACTTCACAACATAGTTGATAAAGAAAAATGGTACTAATTTTATTTTGATACAGAAATTATTATTGCTCCAAAAAAAATTATTAATATCGCAAAAAATCTAGTAATTGTTAGTTTTTCTTTTAAGAAAAAATAGCTCCATATAATTCCAACTATTATAGTTAACTCTCTAGCTGTAGCCGCATAGCTCATTTTAGAAATATTTAAGGCATAAAGCATCACTGAATAAGCTATATACATAATTATCGATCCACTTATAACAGTAAAATAATGATTTTTAAATTGAAATTTTAAATCCGCTATTTTATTTTTACTACCGGTAAATAAAATAGCTCCTAAAGACCCACCAACAGTAATTAATATCGGGTAAATAAAAGGATTTACTGATGACACTGCCTTTTTGTCAACGATAGTATATAGAGAAATATTTAACCCTACTAATATTGATAAGCCTATACCTATTACTAAATTTTTATTAATAATTAGATTTTTATTAATTATTGGAATTAAAGAAATAAATATTAGCCCAATAAAAATCATTGATATTCCAATAATCGCTGAGAATGAAACTGATTCATTTAAAAAAATAATCCCCCAAAATGGAATAAAGAATACAGCACTTCCTCTTGCTAGAGGATATACGATAGACAGATCAGCTAATTTATATGCTTTACCTAGGAAAGCATAATAAAAGATTTGAAGAACTGAATTTATTATTATAAACATCCATGATTCTAAACTAATAGGATTTATCAAAATGTAAACTAATGCTAATGGAGAAAATATTACCCAAGAACCAATAGCAATTAAGACTAACATTATTTGAGGATTATCAGATTTCTTAACAAGAAAATTCCAATATGAATGTCCTAAACAATAAAGAAGTATTAAAAAAGTTGCAAATAACGTCATTTTTTATGAGAATTTTTTAGATACTATCGTAAAAAGTAAAAAAAAAATAGAAGAGAGATTTAAATGAATTACAGGAATTTAGGGAACTCAGGAATTTTAGTTTCTGAAATTGGCCTTGGCACTAATAATTTTGGAAGAAAATTAAATTATAAAGAGTCCGAAGTTATAATTAAATCAAGCTTAGACCATGGTATAAATTTGTTAGATACTGCCGACATGTATTCTAATGGTCTCTCGGAAGAATATATAGGAAAAGCTACCAAAGAAAATAGAGATCAATATATTATTGCATCAAAAGGTGGTATGAATCCCATGCCTTCTCCTACCGACACAAAAGTAGCTCAAAGAATAAATGAAGGTCCAAATAAATCGGGCTTATCTTCTGTGCATATAAAAAGATCAGTAGATGAAAGCTTAAAAAGATTGCAGACTGACTATATTGACCTATATCAAACTCATATTTTTGATCCTTACACTAGACAAGAAGAAACTCTAAAAGCATTAGATGATCTAGTTACTCAAGGAAAAATTAGATACATTGGATGCTCTAATTATATGGCTTTTGAACTTGTCGAAGGAATCCATATTTCAAGAAAATATGGATGGGCTGAATTTGCAACTATTCAACCAGAATTTTCTATGTTCGAGAGAGAACCAGAATCTGAACTCATACATGCATGTGATAAATATAATGTTGGCATACTCCCCTACTTTCCTCTTGCATCAGGATTTCTTACAGGAAAATATAAAAGAAATCTTATTCCTGAAGATGGTAGATTAGCTGGTGGAAATACTGCATGGAGTGAAAAATGGTTGAATGATGAAAATTTTGAAATTATAGAAAACTTAGAACTTTGGGCTAATAAAAAAGGAATTACTATGGTTCAGCTAGCATTTGCATGGCTATTATCAAAAAGATCGGTAAGTTCTGTTATAGCCGGTGCTACTAAAATTGAACAAGTCAAATCCAACTCTGAAGCTTCAGGAGTAGAATTAACCAAGAATGATCTAGAAGAAATTGACAAGATATTGCCTCAGACAAATAAAGCTGGCATAGGTAATTTACTTAGAAGAATTCAAAATACTCCTTAATTTTTCTCTAAATAATTCATTGCTGCCTTAACACCTTCAGAATTATGGTCAATTTCTCCTAATGATAATCCCATTTCTACTGAACTTAATGTTCCTAATAACATTGGATCATTAAAGTCACCTAAATGCCCTATTCTTATTATTCTTCCTGACCACTTCCCCAATCCTGTACCTAATGATGTATTAAATTTCTCTAGGATGATTTTTCTTATAAAGTCAGCATTCACTCCTTCTTTAAAGAGAATACTTGTTAGTGAATTTGAGTGTTCATCTTCGTTTAATGGAAGTAATTCTAATCCCCAATTTTTTACAGCAAGCCTAGTTGCATTAGCATGTCTTTCATGTCTTCTAAAAACATTTTCAAGGCCTTCTTTTTTTAATAATTTCAACGCTTCTTCTAACCCAAAAAGGATATTAGTTGAAGGTGTATAAGGGAAAAATCCATTAATATTATTAGTAATCATTTCATTCCAATCCCAGAAGGATCTTTTGTAATTATTAGACTTAGAAATTTCTATAGCTTTCTCACTAACAAAATTAAATGCTATTCCTGGAGGTAACATTAAACCTTTTTGAGATCCAGCAACAGTAACATCAACATTCCAATCATCATGTGAATAATCAATAGAACCTAATGAAGAAATTGTGTCTACCATTATTATGGCTGGATGCCTTAGTGACTTAATTATTTTTATAATACTTGGTATTTTAGAAGTTACACCAGTAGAGGTTTCATTATGAACCATGCAGATAGCCTTAATATCGTGATCTTTATCTTTTTTTATGACATCAGCAATCTTTTCAGCATCAACCCCTGATCTCCAATCTCCACCTATATACTCAACGTTAAATCCTAATTTTTCTGCCATAGTTTTCCATAATGTTGAGAAGTGACCAGTTTCAAACATCAGTATTCTATCGCCTTCTGAGAGTATATTTACTAAAGAAGCTTCCCATGCTCCAGTGCCTGATGATGGAAAAATTATAGGAGTTGATTCTCTTCCTTTTACAACATCCTTTAATCCTTCAATAATATTTTTAGTCATTTCTGAAAATTCAGGACCTCTATGATCAATAGTTGGATAACTTATTGCCCTTAGTACACTATCTGGAACATTAGTAGGTCCAGGAATTTGAAGGAAATGCTTTCCGTTTTGTGTCATAGCTACCTCTTTGGATTATTTTGCTAACTGTATTATATCTATGAAATATATTTTATGATGATAAGTAAATAATTATTAACATTGAATACGATCATTTTATTACAAGTTATTATTACCTGCTTTCTAGGGGCTGCATCTCCTGGACCAAGTTTAGTTTTAATATCTAGAAATGGAATAGCAAATGGCATACTAAGTGGAACCATAACGGGTTTAGGTCACGCTATAGGTATTTTTTTTTACTGCTTGATATCAATCGTAGGAATATCATTATTTTTTAAAATAAATTCTAAAATATTAGATTATCTAACATTAATATTAGTTGTTTATCTTATTTTTATAGCAATAAAAATTCTTAGGTCCAATTCAAACAGCAAACAGAAAATAATTTCAAAAAAATTACTTACAGAAAACTTCATAGAAGGCTTTTTAATTTGTTTCTTTAATCCAAAAATAACAATTTTTTTCTTCGCAATTTTTTCTCAATTCATAAACTCTGAAACTACTGTTTTTGAAACTTTTTACTTAGCTTCCATTGCTTCAATAATAGATTTTCTTTGGTATACCTTTATCTCATTTTCTGTAGGAAATAGCGCTATTAGGAAATTCTTAAATAAAGAAAAAATATTAAACTTAAGTTCTAGCATGATCTTGATCGGAATTTCATTATTCATCATATACAAATTACTTATAAATTAGAAGTTTGGGAAAGTATTATATATATGACAAAAAACAGTTATATTTATAAATTTTCAACTAAAAAATAAAAATTCCATTTTTCTGGGAAAAAAATTTATTGATTATTATTTTTTTTATAATATTATTCTAATAACTTGATAAATATTCAGAGGAACTGCTAGATAACAGTCTGAAAAGTAGTGGTCTTTTTCGGCTTTCGGCGACGAAAAGTTTTTAAGAGTTTTTACCCTGTGTAAATAATGCTATCTGATTTATTTTCAAGAAATAAGCCCGCTTCTTAGGCTTACTGGTTGATGCTCAGGCAGTTTACTCTGGAGGTGGGTTTTATTATTTAAGAATGTGTCAAACAGGTTGTTAAGAAAAAATAAATGATCTATTCTAATTCATATATTTGTATATAAAAAATTGAAAAAAAATAAAAACATAACAGCTTATTCAATACAAGATTTTTCTCAATGCCAACATAAAACTTGGCTAGACTTTTTAGAACCTCCAAAAGATTTTTCTAAAAATTATGACCCTTGGCTAGAAATTATAAGAAAAATCGGAATAGAACATGAAAAAAATTATTTAGATGAATTAAGAAAATCTGAAAATATTTATGAAATTGATAAAAATCTTAGCTTTGAAGAAAAAGAAAACCTAACGGATAAAGCAATAAAGAGAAATGAAAAGATTATTTACCAACCATATCTAAGATATAAAAAATTTACCGGTTCACCAGACTTTTTAGTATTCAAAGATAATTATTATGAGCCTTGGGATGTAAAATCTGCTTTTAGACTAAAACCAGAAAATATTTTACAATTGTGTCACTATTCTTATATTTTGGATAAAAAATATAGTTTACTACCAAACTCAGGAAAAATAATTCTAAGAGATCAATCATCACACGATATTGAAATAGGAAAGTATTATGAATATTTTCTTAATATAAAAAATAGAATTTTAGATTTTATAAATTCTCAAAATGAAATCCCTGAAGCTTCTAAATGTAACTTATGCAACGTCTGTGATTATAAACTATTATGCGAATCTAATTGGAAAAAAGAAGATCACCTAAACCAAGTTGCAAATATTAAAAAAAATCAAATAAAATTTCTACAAAATCAAAATATTGATACTTTAGAAAAATTATCCACTATAGATTCAAATATTCAAATTAAGGGAATAAATAAAAATTCTTTAGAGATTCTTAAGTTGCAATCTTCTTTACAATTCCATGAAAGAAATACAAAAAAATTAGAATATAAAATAATATTTGACCAAAAAAAAGAAATTAGCGATCCTAATAAACTAATAGGTTTTGAAATTTTACCAGAACCATCTCACAATGATCTATTTTTTGACATTGAAGGATATCCCATGTATTTCGATGAAAATTCTAAATCATCAGGCTTAGAATATTTGTTTGGGATTTATTATAGATCTTTTGGTCAAGAGACTTTTTTGAAGTTTGTAGCTATAAACCACGAAGAAGAAAAAAAAGCATTTGAAGACCTAATTGATTTTATTTTTTCTCATTTAAAAAAATATAAAGACGCTCATATTTATCATTACAATGCTTATGAAGAAACAGCATTAAAAAAACTGTCTCAAAAATATGAAACTAAAATATTTGAGGTTGATTTTATTCTTAGAGAAAAAAAATTAATTGACTTATTTAAGGTTGTTAAAGATTCACTACTTATTTCAGCAGAAAATTATAAATTAAAAACTATTGAAAAATTCTATCAAATTAATAGAGAGGAAGATATTTCTTCAGGTCAAGATAGTTTAGTTGCATTTGAAAAATACTTAGATAGCGGGCATGATGAAATTTTAGAAGAAATAATTTTGTACAATAAGCAAGATTGCAAATCATTAATTTATCTTCAAAATTGGCTTAATGAAATAAAACCAAAGCATATAAATTTCAATAAAAAAGATTTAATTGATGAAAAAATTAGTGAATCTAACTTAGAACAAATTCAAATCGAAAAAAATCTTAGCTTAACAATAGAAAATCTTGATGAATCTGAAAAAGAAATCAAACCAATTTTAGATCAACTAAATTTTTATAATAGAAAAGAACAAAGACCTGATTGGTGGAGCTTCTTCTCAAATAAAGAAAAAGACACAGAAGATCTTATAGAGGATAATAATTGTATTGGTGGATTGAATCTAACTAATGAAAGTAATGATGGAAACTTTAAGATACTTAATTTTAAATATCCCGAACAAATTACTAAAATGAAACCTGGTGACACAGTTTTAGATCAGAATGGTGAGAATTCATCTAGGATCCTATCTGTTGATTATAAAAATTTTGAAGTAAAAATAAGATTAGGAAAAAACAAAATACCACCTTTATCATTGACACCTTCGCAGCCCCTAAATACTAAATCAATTGATAATGCTGTTGCAGAATTTATAAAAGATTATAGTTACAAAAATTCTTATCCTGCAATAAAATCTTTGTTACATAAAAAGGACACTTCATATAAAGGGAAAATTGAATTTAACAACTCAATAGAAGCTATAAAAAATAGAATTAAAAATATGAACAATTCTTATATTGTCATGCAAGGACCACCTGGAACTGGGAAAAGCTATACAAGCTCAAGAATAATCTTAGATCTTATTGAATCAAACTATAGAATTGCAATCGTTTGCCACTCTCATAAAGCTATAATAAACCTAATTAAATCAATAGACGACTTTGCTATTGAATCTAAAGTTAGTTTTAAAGGAATATATAAGTCTAGTTCAGGAAAAACAGATCACCATTTCTCAAATATACAAATAGGTGATACTAATAAAGTCAATGTAAAAGATTACCAATTAGTTGCAGGTACTACTTGGGCTTTATCAAACTCTAATCATAGGATAAATAGTAAAGAAGATAAAAATTTTGACTATATTTTCTTTGATGAAGCAGGCCAAATGAGTATTTCAAAAGTTATTGCTTCTTCTCTATCTGCAAAAAATATAGTTCTTATAGGTGATCATATGCAATTACCACAACCAACTACTGGCAATATAGAAGGTGAATCTTCCTTATCACCTATTGAATATTTGATTTCTGAAAAAAATACTATAAGTAACGATAAAGGTATTTTCCTAGATAAAAGCTACAGAATGCATTCAAGTGTTTGTGAGTTTATTTCAGATAGTTTTTACGAAAAAAGACTCGATAGCGATATATTGAATAAAAATCAAAAAATAATTATTAACAATAAAGAAATAAATAATGGTATTTTTGTGGCAGATATAAATCATTCTGATTATTCAGTCCAAAATATTGAAGAGGCTCATTTCACAAAAAATATATATGAAAAACTTATAAATAATACTTGGATAAATAGAGAAAATAAAAAGAAAAAGATAACTCAAAAAGATATTTTAGTTGTTAGCCCATTTAATGCTCAAGTCAACTTAATTAAAGAAGAAATACCTGAAGCACAAGTAGGTACTATAGATAATTTCCAAGGCCAAGAAGCCCCAATTGTTATTGTATCTTATACTTCTTCAGACCCAGAAAATATTCCTAGAGGTTCAGATTTTTTCTTTGACTTTAGAAGATTAAATGTATCTATTTCAAGAGCAAAGTGTTTAGCAATAATACTGCTAAATTCTAAATTACTTAATTTTTATTGTTCATCAATCGAAGATATGGAAAGATTGAATTATTTTTGTAAGTTAAATTCTCTAGACAATAATATTGATAAATTAATAAACACTCTTGACTGAGATCAAAAAATAAAAAAGTTTAAAGACTATTAAATTATTTTTGGCACGCCCGGGAGGACTCGAACCCCCAACCCTCTGGTTCGAAGCCAGATGCTCTATCCAATTGAGCTACGGGCGCATATCTGGGGTGGGCGGAGGGGATCGAACCCTCGATCTACCGGGTCACAGCCGGTCGTGTTAACCACTACACCACGCCCACCATGGGTAGTACTAATGATTAGCAGGTCCCTTACCTATGGATTTACGATACTCATTAATTGTATCTTGAGAAGGCGGATAATACTTGCCAGGAACAACGTTTTCTTTCATTATTTTTTCCTTCACAAAAGCTTCTGCTCCTTCATGATCTTCTACCCACTCTATACATTCTTCTGCAAACCAAGAAGGTACAACTGCCACTCCATCATTATCTCCTACTATCACATCTCCGGGTCTTACTAGTGCTCCTCCACATTGAATATCAATGTTTTCTTCAGCAGGTTCTGCCCAAGGTCTACCTCCATAAGGAGTTCTTTCTTGAGCATAAACAATTAGGTTATATTCTTCTTCTTCTAACACATCTAAATCTCTAATGGCTCCGTCTGTTACTAGTCCTGCAGCTTTATTCATTTTTAGAAGTAATAACTTTACGTCTCCTCCTATAGCTGCATATTTAGCTCCCATCATATCTGCTACTAAAACATCATCTTCACCACATCTAGACATTGCTCTCATTTCAGGAGATTTTTCTTTGTCTTTCTTATTTTCAGAATCAATATCTACTCTTGGTGGTAAAAATCTTAGAGTTCTTGCTCTTGCAGCTAATCTTTTATTTGGAGTCATTGGTTTAACCCCTTCCATAAACGGTAGAGGAACTCCTAAATAATTATTTAAGCATGACCAAACTGTAGCTACAGGCACCTTTTTATATCTTTCTAATAGTTCTTTGCTTACTTCTACTGGTTTATATGATCTTTCCATAGTTCCCTCTTCTATTTTTGTAATTTATTTGCTAATTCTATCAATAATCTTGTGGGTATCCCAGTTGCACCTTTATTATGCCATCTATCATCGGAGAGAGTCATCATATTAGCTGCAATATCCAAATGAACCCATGGAGTATCCTTAACAAAGTGATTTATAAAATGAGCAGCTGTTATAGTACCTGCATTTCTTCCACCAGTATTTTTTATATCTGCTATTAGGGAGTTATTCTGTTTCTTTGAAATTGAGTCTAAGGGAAGTTCCCAAACTGAGTCTCCTGTCTCCAAACCTGCAGCAATAACATTCTTCATTAACTTATCATCATTTGAAAATCCAGAAATATTCCCTCTTCCCAATCCAATCGCTGCTGCACCAGTTAAGGTTGCAACATCTATAATTGCTTTAGCATTCATTTTTCTGGCATAGGTTACTGCATCAGCTAAAGTAAGTCTTCCTTCAGCATCAGTATTCTCAATTTCAATAAATGTTCCATCCATAGCTTTTACTACATCGCTAGGCCTTTGGGCACTTCCACTTGGCATATTTTCTGTCGCTAAGCATAGAGCTTCTATATTAATGTCTAAATCGAGATTTGCTATTGCCTCAATTGCAGAAATAACAGAAGCTGATCCCCCCATATCACCTTTCATTGAAAGCATAGATCCAGACGGTTTTAGAGAAAGCCCTCCACTATCAAACATAATAGCTTTACCAATAAACCAAATAGAATCTTCATTTTTTCTAGGTTTATATGACAAATGAATAAGTTTAGAAGGCTCTACTGAACCTTTACCTACACCTAAAAATGCATTCATACCAAGTTTGCCACACTCATCTTCATCTAATATTTTGCATTGAATTTTATTCGATGCCAATTTTTTTGAATAATTGGATAGTTCTGTAGGAGATAGTGTGTTTGCAGGTTCATTAACCAGACTTTTGGCTTTCATTTCTGCGCTAGAAGTTATTATTGATTTTTCGACTACATTTTTTATTTT
>CENX01051279.1_pt1 | contig 15170 bp, 15 predicted proteins | sample 361321 | NCBI WGS metagenome assembly CENX01 (sample SAMEA2619678, study PRJEB7988) | marine metagenome | isolation source: saline water (ENVO:00002010), including | reverse complement strand
ATAGCAGCAGGAAGCCTGAAGCCATATTCAACTAAGTTTTCCTTTCTACTTCTGTCGCCACCATACATTGCTCTAATTTGAGGAATTGTAACATGACTTTCATCAATTATAGTAATGAAATCATTTGGAAAATAATCTATTAAACAAAATGGTCTGGTTCCTGGCTCACGACCATCTATATATCTTGAATAGTTTTCAATTCCTGAGCAATATCCAAGTTCTTGCATCATTTCTAAGTCAAACAAGGTCCTTTCCTCCAATCTCTTTGCTTCTAGATGTTTGCCAATTTCTTTAAAATATTCAACCTGTTTACCTAAATCAAGTCTTATATGATCCATAGCTTTTAATAAAACATCATTTTGCGTAGCAAACATATTAGCAGGAAAAATTGAAATGGATTCAATTTTAGTCTTAATATTTTTATTTATTTCCTCAATTGATTCTATTTGATCTCCAAAGAAACTAAATCTAATTTTTGAGTCTCTATAGCTCAAATAAACTTCAATTATATCACCTTGCACTCGAAATGTACCTGGCTCCAAATCAATTTGTGACCTACTATAAAGAGAATTTGCAAGATTTTTTAAAAGTTCAGTTCTAGATATCGATGATTTTAAATCAATATTTATTGTATTTTTTTTGTATTCAACTGGGTTGCCAATGCCATATAGGCAAGAAACTGATGCTACAACAATGACATCTCTTCGTCCACTTAAAAGACTTGATGTTGTACTTAATCTTAGTTTTTCAATTTCATCATTTATAGATAAATCTTTCTCAATGTAAGTATTTGTAACAGGTATAAAAGCTTCAGGTTGATAATAATCATAATAAGAAACAAAATATTCAACTAAGTTATCAGGAAAGTAATCTTTAAGTTCAGAAAATAGCTGTGCAGCAAGTGTTTTATTATGGGCTAAAACAAGTGTAGGACGATTAGCATTTGATAATACATTTGCAATTGTAAAAGTTTTTCCTGATCCAGTAACCCCTTCTAAGGATTGAAATTTTTCATTATTAATTAAACCATAAATTAATTTATTAATTGCATCAGGCTGGTCTCCTGCAGGTTTATAATCTGATTTTAATGAAAATTTAAACAAAATGTATATTTAGTTTTTTTAAAAGTAATTTATATAACTTTATTATATGTTACAACAATTCTAAAAAATTAAATCATTTGGAAAGCAAGAATGATGTTAAAATATCAAATAAAAAGCCATCTTACAAAATAAGTAATCTTTTTCTACAATATTTAAATAAATATAATAGAGTTGAAGATCTTCCGGTTCAATATAATGATTTACTTAGATATGTCGGTTCTGTCGACGTATTTGACAGAGAGGAAAATAATACACTTTGGCAAAGAGTCTATTACAATGAAAATGAAAGATTTGAGCTTGAAAATAATTTAAAAAAAATTTATAATGTTTTGTATTCCGATGGTAGTGATACTAATACTGATTTTTTAACAATTGATGGAATTGATTATTGTACTTTTGGAAATTCTAATCCCTTTAGAGTTAAAATAAGAAATAAATTAAATGATAACTTTACTTATTTTTATATTAAGAAAGCTGATTCATCAAGGGTCTATGGTTTAGAGCTAGAACATATCACATCTCCTTATAATTTAAATTATATATTAAACGATACTACTTTAATAGAGGAGCATATTTCAGGTATACCTGGTGATGATTTTTTTAAAAATAAATTAGCAGATTGTAAGGATAATGAAAAATCACAAATAGCAAAAGAATTTGTGAAATTCAGTGAAAGGTGTATGATAAGATTATTGGGAGATATGAGGTCATACAATTATGTCATTATTCCAATACATGACTTTGATCAAGTTGTTTACAAGCTTAGAGCCATTGATTTTGACCAACAAAGTTACGAGTCAGATTTTAATGTTTATAGGCCTCAGTTATTTAAAGAAAATACACCTGTTGTTGATTTAATAAAAGAAAAATTAATACCAGACTCAATAAAGCAATACAAAATTGAAGAAAGAGCCATTATAGTGAAGCGAATTTTAGGATCTCAAAAAAGAGTTTCAAACCTATTAATTTCAATGAAAAATGATGTTATATCAACCGACGAAAATGTAAAAAAACTTAGTCAACAAATCTACCACTTGACACGAGATAATAATTTTAAATTTTGTTCAAACATGGGTCAACTAATGGAATCATCATTTAATTACTTAGTCAGTAATTATGAAAGTAATGAGATGTTAAGGACTAACTAATTTCAAGTACCAATAAAGTTGAATTGCAAAAATAATTATTGCGATAATTAAGTGTATTGGTTGAGTCATTATTGGAAAGGAAAAGTAAAACATTGATGCACCAATTAATATTTCAATAAATATTAGACCCATAGTCATGTTAATATATTTCATATCAATTTTTAGATTTTTTGAGATAAAAAATAAAACTGCATTAACTGAAAATACTAAAATTGAAAAAGTACGGTGAACGTAAAAATTTAACTTTGGGCTACTAAGCCAAAGATCCTTATTTTCTCTACCAAAAAACTTTACTTGTTCATCAATAAATTCTCTAACATCTGTTCCAATAAAAATTTGGATTAACATTAAGAAAAGGGAAAAAAGTAGTAGGTATTTGATATTAATTTTTTCTAACATCAGATTTTTTATAAATAAAAATTATTAAACTCAAAATAACAATTGCCATAAGCATGTGAACGGTAATTTTATAGGGTGACAAATTTGAATCAACTACTAATTTACCAAGCCATGCTTGAAAAAGCATAGATAGTAATACAATAAAAGACATGATAGTAATTCCTGGTTTATTTTTTAAAAAATTTAAAGAAAAAATAAACATAATTAAGGTACTAAGACCTGCAATAGCTCCGATTAATCTATTTATGAATTCAAACCAGGTATTCATTACACTAAACTCGTTGTAACTATGTTTAGTATATTCTAACCAATTTGATGAGATAAATTCATTTGAACTTAAAAAATCATTTTTGGCAGAATAAAATTTTTCGTTTATTAAAATCATAACACCTTTTTTATAGTTGAAATTAGATTTCCAAAAAACATCCTTTTCAGTTGTTGGAGGAATCAAATATCCAAAACATTTAGGCCAGTCTGGACATCCCATACCACTACCTGTCATTCTAACCATTGAACCTGCAAAAATTACAAGTAAGACCAATATGAATGAAGTTATAATAGTAGTTTTAAAATTTTTAATCATTCTTTAGACCTAATTCTCTTCCTTTTTCTATCATCAAATTATATGCCTGTTTATATGAATTTTGAATATCACCACTCAGAATGGATTCTTTTATAAAATTTTTAATTTGACCAATCTCTTTACATGGCTTAATATTAAAATAATTCATAATTTCTTCACCTGTGATTGGTGGTTGAAAATTTCTCACTCTATCTCTTTCTTCAACAACTTTGATTTTTTCTCTTACTATTTTAAAATTGTTTAAATACTTGTCTTTTAAAAATTTATTTTTTGTGGTAATATCTGCCTCGCACAATGTCATTAAATCATCAATGTCATTACCTGTATCATATACTAGTCTTCTTACTGCGGAATCTGTTGTATCATCAAGAGACAATACAATTGGTCTTGAACTTAAAAGAATTAATTTTTTAACGTATTTTAAAGTTTCATTCAAAGGAAGTTTTAATCTCTTAAATATATTACTTACCATTTTTGATCCAACAAATTCATGTCCATGGAACGACCATCCATTTTTTTTACTAAATCTTTTTGTTTTAGGTTTTCCTATATCATGAAGGAGAGCGACCCATCTTAACCAAACATTATTAGTATTTTTAGAAATATTGTCAAGAACTTGTAAAGTATGATAAAAATTATCCTTGTGTTTTTTTCCTTCAACTTCTTCAATTCCATGTAAGGAATTAAGTTCTGGAATTAATATTTTAAGTAAACCAGCTTTGTCAAGTAGATTTAATCCAACAGAGGGTTTCGGTGAAATTAATATTTTATTTAATTCATCATTAATTCTTTCCATTGATATTATTTTTATTCTTTCTGATTCATCTTTGATACATTCAAAGTCATTTTTATCAATTTCAAAATTCAATTGTGAAGAAAATCTAATTGCTCTCAGCATTCTCAAAGGATCGTCATGAAAAGTTTTAATTGGATCTTTTGGTGTTTTTAAAATATTATTACTTAAATCGTTTAATCCATTATGGTTATCAATTAATTCTCCTTTTTCTTTTCCATTAAGCCTAATTGCTAACGCATTAATAGTAAAATCTCTTCTTGATAAATCATCAGATAAACTACCTTTTTTAATTTTAGGATTCCTCGAAGATTCTCTGTAGCTTTCTTTTCTTGCACCAACAAATTCAATTTGAAAACCTTTAATTTTAATCATTGCTGTTCCAAAATTTTTAAAAACTTGTATCTTAATTTTCAAATTTAAGGCTACGAGATTAGCAAATTCAATCCCGTTTCCTAATACCAAAATATCAATATCTTTTTTAGTCTTTTTACCAAGAATACTATCTCTTACATAACCCCCAACTACAAAAATTTCATAACTGTTTTTATCTGCTATTTTCGAGATTGTCTCCAAAATATCTGATTTTATGATTTTTTTATAGCTCATTTATCTAATGACTTTAAATTTATTATCTCCAATCATTTTAATAATTCTTGAGGGTATCTTATTAAAGATTTTGGAGGTTCTAACAATATAATCAACATTATCTTTAATTAATTTATCAACCCTTTCCAAGGAATTAGGAACTTCAAATCCATGTAAGTTTGCTGAAGAAGAAGATAATGGATATTTTAACTCTTTAATTAGGCTTAGACAAAAATTATCAGATGGTATTCTAACTGCTATGGATTTTAGATTAGTATTTTTACCATTTGTATTAGAAAAAATTACAGTTGTAGGATTAGAATCACTTAAAAATTCTATTGCAGTTTCAGAAATATTTTCCACATAACAGCTAACCATTTCAATATCACTCATCAGATGGATAAGTGGTTGATCTAATTCTCTTTTTTTTATCTGATTTATTTTTCTAGTTACATTATTATCATTTGCATTACCACCAAGTCCATATACTGTATCTGTTGGATGAAGAATTATTCCACCATCGTTAATAGTTTTCAAACATTCATTTAATTCATTTAAAAATTTAAACTGAAACATTGAATTCTCTTAAAGCATCATTAAGTGATGTTTTTTTATTAGTGCTTTCTTTTCTTTTACCAATAATTAATGCGCATGGAACGTTAAAAGTACCAGCATTAAACTCTTTGGGTAATGTGCCAGGTATGACAACTGACTTAGGTGGTACATATCCTTTTAAATAAACAGGCTTATCTCCACTTACATCAATAATTTTAGTTGAAGAAGTCAATACTACGTTAGCACCTAAAACTGCTTCTTTTTCAATTCTTACTCCTTCAACAATTATACATCTTGAACCAATGAATGCATCATCTTCAATAATAACAGGAGCAGCTTGAACTGGTTCCAAAACACCTCCAATTCCTACACCACCACTTAAATGAACATTTTTTCCAATTTGGGCACAACTTCCTACTGTTGCCCATGTATCAACCATCGTTCCAGAATCAACATAGGCACCTATATTTACATAAGAGGGCATTAAAACAACACCTTTTTCAATGAAAGACCCATATCTTGAAATTGCATGGGGGACAACTCTGACCCCTTTTTCTTTATAATTATTTTTTAGAGGAATTTTATCATGAAATTCAAAAGGGCCAACCTCAATACTTTCCATTTTAGAAATTGGAAAGAAAAGAATAACAGCTTTTTTTACCCAATCATTAACTTTCCACTGATTATTAATTTTTTCAGCAACTCTTAATTCGCCTTTATCTAAAAGGTTAATTACATTTTTAATGGCTTCTTGAGTTTTACTTTTATCTAATAATTCTCTATTATCCCATGCAGCTTCAATTATATCTCTCATTATATATTTTTTTACAAATATAAATTTTAAGTATGAATTTTTTTTTATTTTTTATTTCATAATAATTAATCTATAATTTAGCATAGTGAAAAGAGTTTTAGGAATTGATTATGGATTAAAAAGAACTGGATTAGCAATTTCAGACCCATTAGGTATTATTGCTTCACCACTTGAAACAATTGAAACAAAAAATTTATTAAACTATCTATTAGATTTAAATAAGAAAGAAAAAATTTCAATATTTGTTATCGGATTACCATTAAATCTTAAAAATAAATTATTTAATATTGAAGAAAATATTAAAGAATTCATTCAAAAAATAAAAACTCATCTCCCTGAAATTCAAATTGAACGAATTGACGAACGTTTTACTTCGAAAATTGCAAGAAATTATTTAAATACTTACTCTAACAAACAAAAAATCAGAAGGAAAAAAGAAAATTTAGATAAAGTAAGTGCATCTTTGATATTACAATCATATTTAGAAAGAAAATGATATTACCAATTGTAGCATATGGTCACTCTACATTAAGAAAAAAATGCATCGAAATAGATAAGGATTTTTCGGATTTAAATAATTTGATTGAAAATATGTGGCATACTATGTATAACGCCGAGGGAGTTGGTCTTGCCGCACCTCAAATTGGATTATCCATTCGACTTTTTATAATTGACGCTGATCCATTAATTGATACTAGTGAAACTTTACTTAATAAAGATTTTAAAAAACATGTTTTTATTAATCCTACAATTATTGATAAATCTGAGAATATTTCTTCATTCAATGAAGGTTGCTTAAGTATTCCTGATATAAGAGGTGAAGTAAAAAGACCTGACTCAATTAAAATTAAATTCTATGATCAAAAATTTAATCTTTATATTAAAGAGTTTAATGGAATACTATCAAGAGTAATCCAGCACGAATACGATCACATCCAAGGAATACTATTTACTGATAAAATTTTACCTTTAAAAAGGAAAATAATTGAAAAAAAATTATCTAAAATTTCAAAAGGAAATATAACTTCGAACTATAAAATGCTATTTAGTAAATAATGAAAAATATTGATAACAAAGTTTCAAATCTATTAGAAATTATGAATGAGTTGAGGGAAAAATGCCCATGGGATAGAAAGCAAACTTTAGATTCATTAAAAAGGTTAACTATTGAAGAAACATTTGAATTAATTGAAGCTATTGAAATAAAAGATTTTGAAAATATTAAAGAAGAGTTAGGTGACCTTCTTTTACACATTGTCTTCTATTCAAAAATTTCTTCAGAAAATAAATATTTTGATTTTTATGATGTAGTGGATTTTTTAATCAAAAAACTAATTCATAGACATCCTCATGTTTACGAAGATATTGAAGAAATAAGCGAGGAACAAGTAAAGATTAATTGGGAAAAAATTAAGTTGAAAAATAATAAAAAAGGATTACTTTCTGGTGTTCCTAAAAGTATGCCACCTGTTTTAAAAGCATACAGGGTTCAAGATAAAGTCTCAAGTGTTGGTTTTGATTGGGAAAAAGTTGATGAAGTTTTTGAAAAGATTAAAGAAGAAATTCATGAACTTAATACAGCTCTTAACAATAAAAATAAAAATCAAATTGAGGAAGAGTTTGGAGATATATTGTTCTCATTGATTAATTATTCCAGACACCTTAAAATTGATCCTGATTTTTGCTTAAATAATTCTACAAATAAATTTATTAATAGATTTAATTCTTTGGAAGAGATGGTAAAAAATGAAAATAAAAATATTTCAGATCTTTCCTCGAACGAGATGAACATGTATTGGGAAAGAGTGAAAAAACTAACATTTAGAAATTAATTCTAACTTCTTCTGAAGTTTTTTAATTTGAGATTTATAATTCTTAATATTTGAGTGTACATTAGATAAGATTTCACTTTCAGAATTTCCTTTAATGAAATTTAAATTATTTTCTAATTGTGAAATTTGCTTTTCATATTCTTCTATTTTCTTTTTTAACTTTATTTTTTCAGAATTTATAATATTTTCATCAAGTATTTTCGATTTTATTTCTAAAATAATATTGTCTCTATTTTTTAAACCAATATCCTTTATATTTTCTTCAATGCCAGCTATAAGTTCGTTAGTTTGTTTTTGTGATTTTGTTTTACCCAAGTTTATCCATTTGTCGATAGTATAATCAATTTTTTCAACATCAAAATTTAATAGTAGTTCTTCTTTAAGTTCTTTTTGTTTTTTTGTAATGTCTTTTTGTATCTCCGAATCTTTAAGCTTTGAGGAGTTAATATTATTAAAACAATTATTATAGAGTTTGTTAAAAATCAACCAATTCTCTTTATTTTTCTTAAAAGGCACATCCTTTATAGTTTTGAAATCATTCCTAATCTCAATAATAATTTTTTTATTTATTTTTTCATTTTTCTCAATATATGATTTTAATTTATCGATAATTTTAAGTTGCTTTTCAATATTAAATGTGTAATTTTTTTTTAATTTTTTAAAGTATAAATTCTTTTCTTTAATAAATTTTCTATTTAAATCTTTAAATTCATACCATACTTTATCATTATCAGATAACTTAATTGGACCAATATTTATAAAAACATCCTTAATTTTTGATATTTCATTTACCATTTTAATCCATTTATTTTTTTCTGTTGGTAGCTTTTCTAAATAATCTTTTAATTTTTTAATTAATTCTTTTTTATGTTCAAGGTTCTCCTTGTCAAACTTATCTCTATTATTTAGGTAATCTTTTTTTTGATCTTTAATGTTTTTAATAATTGTATCAAATTTTAATTCAAGATTTTTTTCATCAACAGATTTAACTGGACCAACTTGATAATTCCATTTTCGAATAATAAATAGTAATTCTCTATAGCCTTTTAATTTATCAGCAAATTTTTCAATTTTAGATGCATCTAAAATAAGTTGTTCTTTAATTTTTTTATTATTTATTTGATCCTTTTCTTTAAACTTTTTATCTAGATAGAGGTAATCATAAAATACTTTTACTTGGTGGTTGTATGAGTTATTTAGTCCAAATGCAAGATGTCCTGGTACTTTTCCAATATTTATCCATTTTTTTCTTAGTCCTAGAAAATTCTCATATTTAGTATCATTATCACTGGAAGAATCTAATAAGCTTTTGATTTCCTTAATTAAATTTATCTTGAGTTCATGATTCTTTTTTAAGTCGCTATTTTGCTTACTTCTTTTCAAAAGAAACTGTTTAAGACAATTAAGTTAATATTTTTTATCAACTATTCCATATATTCCAACTTGCTTCAGCTTGCAGTTCTAACATTTCTAGTCCATTTTTAATTGATGCACCTTGAACTTCACATTTAGATAGAAAAGAGCTTTTATTTGGATTATATACTAAGTCATAGCAAGTATGATCTTTATTAATTAAATGATATGGAATATTAATTTTTTTATCAATATTGGGGAATGTACCCAAAGGCGTTGTATTTATTAGAAGATCAGAATTTATAATTTCTTTATCTAAATTTTCATAACTAATTAAATCAGGATTTTTTTTTCTCGAAACAATATTAAACTTAATTCCAAGATTATTTAAACTGAATTTTATAGCTTTTGACGCACCACCAGACCCAAAAACTAAAGCATTTTCAAATTTTTTGCCATTTAATGATTTTGAGAATCCAATATGATCTGTATTAAATCCAATCAATTTATTATTACTAATTTTTATTGTATTAACTGCCCCAATTTTTAATGCATCTTCAGAAACTTTATCAATAACAGTTATTATATCTTGTTTGAAGGGTATTGTAACATTAAATCCTAATACATTTGAAAGATCAATTTTTTCAAATTCTGATATGTCACTTAAGTCAAAATTTTTATACTCCGCATCGATAATTTTTAATTTTTTAAATTTATTATTAAAATAATTTCTAGAAAACGAATATTCAATGTTTTTACCTATTAGTCCGTATATTTTTTTTGTCAACATTTTTGTTTAAAAATACTATGATAATAAAGCTAGCTAAAATAAAAATTAGACCATAAAAATTATTGAATATATTAACTATTTCAGCACCTAACTCTACTTTATTCCATGGCCAAACAATTGGAAGTGTCCCTACAACAAATCCTATTATGAGATGATTTAAGTAAATTGGATATTTTTTCAAAATAAAACTTAAAAATTTTGATAGAATTATTAACCCTAATACAGATCCAAGAAAAAATACTATTAATATTTTGATAAGTTCTTTATCAATAGGGTAGTTTTCGTTTTTAAAAATATTTGCTATAAGATCAAAAAAACTATTTACAGCGTCAACTAATAATAATTCGTAGTTACCAAGAAGTATTAGTATAAAGCTTCCAGATAATCCTGGTATAGTTATTCCGCAAATACTAATAAAACCACAAAAGAAAACAAATACTAAAGCTCTATTTTCCATCATAGGTTCTGAAAAACTCAATAATAATCCAAAACAAAGACCAACAAAAAGAATTAAAAGTTTTTTAACGTTTGTTTTATTAGTCCTTTTTATTAAAACATAAAGACTTCCCAAGATTAGTCCAAAAAAAATAGACCAGACATATAGTTCAAAGTTTATTAAAAAAAAATCTAAAATCTTCGACGTTGTGAAATAACTAATTATCATTCCTAACGAAAGGAAAAAAAGAAATTTACCATTAATCGATCTATTTAATTTTTTTAAATCAAAAAGAAATAAATTTTTAAGAGTATTGTTATTAATATTTTTGATTGAATCCATTAAATGATCATAAAAACCAATCACTATTGAATATAGTCCACCTGAAATTCCTGGAAGTTTATTTATAGTACCCATTATTAATCCATGAAAAAATATTTCTAAAGAATTAATACTATTCCAATCTCTATTACTTTTCATTTTTTGAAATAAAATTTATTCCAATTAACAGAAAAATTCCCAAACCAAAACAAATAAAAATAGTTGAATTTGATATTAAATAATCTGTATTTAGTTTTGTTATTTCAAAAGGGATAAGTATTGGTAAAGACCCAATTATTAAGCCACTTAAGGAAATAATAGTTTTATTTTTATGTTTTTGGAGTAAATACTTTACGAATCTTGAAAATGTTAATATTCCAGTTAATATTCCTAATATAAATACTCCAATCCACATAAAATCATTAAAATTAAAATTGGTCAAAAAAATATTAAGTTTTTCTAAAATAAAATCATAGGATGAAAAAATCAATAATATGTATGCTCCAGAAATTCCAGGAAGTATCATTGCACATGAACAAAAGAATCCACATATAAATATATATATCAATGATATTTTACCATTAATATTATTCAATCCAAGTAAATAAGATGTTATTAATATTGAACCTATTAAAAAGATGAGATTATTAAAAGAAAAAATTTTTATATCCTTTAGAATAAACGGTATACTTGCTAAAATAAGACCGAAAAAAAAAGAACTTATTTCTTGAGGATAATTAATAAGTAAATTAGAAATAATTTTGCTGAAGATTAAAATACTTGAAATTATACCAAGTACTAGAAATATTAAAAAATCAAACTTAAATCTTTTTGATTTTAAAAAAAAATCACTTTTTAAAATGGATCTAATATTTTTAATTTTTAAGTTGTTTAAAGATGAAATAAAATCATCGTAAACACCTGTTATTAATGCTATAGTTCCACCAGATATTCCTGGAATTAAGTCTGAAATACCCATAGCCATACCTTTAAGGTAAATTATTAAGTAATTAATTTTGTTCAATTAGTTATTAATAATTTTTTGAGATAATATTTAAAGCCATATTAAGATTTTCAATTGCTTTATCATGATCGTTTTTTCTAAGATAATATTTCGCAATTGATATCCAAGCTTTTTCATACAGAGGATCCTCCTCAACAATTCTGTTTAGGTATCTCATCGAAGAATCGTAATCAGAAATTTTCTCATAACACCTTGATAATCTATATAGCGAATAAGTTGAAGATTTATTTTGGTTATCGACAATCTTATAATAATATATTGCTTTAGAAAAATCTTCAATTTTCTCATGAATTTTTGCGAGTTCCAAATAACTTTGGGTAAAACTCTCATCACTGATAATAGCAAAATCATGACATGTTTTACTCTCCTTAAATTTTTTTTGTTCGAAATATACTTTTCCTAATTCATTCCAAGCATAAGCAGAGTATGGGTTTTTATCCAAAAATTTATTTAAAAATTTTATAGCTTCATTTTTCTTTTTTGATAGTTTGTAACAGCTCAAAAGTTTATCAAATAATAATACATTATCTGGACTCATTAAAATTATTTTATTTCCAACTTTAATTGCATTACTGTAGTCTTCAATGTTCATATAATTTTTAAATAACAAATCATTAACGTAGAAATCTAGTTCACTGTTAAACGCAAGATTGGTAAGTAATTTTATTGAATCATTATAATTTTTTTTTGATGTTAATATTTTAGCTTTTTGAAATATTAAATCAAGATTGCTATAATTAAATTTTATAAACTTTGAAATTAAATTTTCAGCTTCATTTTTTTTATTTGTCAAAAGCAATAGTTCAGATTTTAAAATAATAATATTTAAATTTTCTGGATATAAATTAACACCAAAATCAATTGCCTTTTGAGCATATTTAAAATTATCTTCATTCAAATAATAAAGTATAATATCTTCAATATCATCCAAATCTAAAAATACTGATTTGTTGCTATTAATCATATTCTCAAATTTTAAAATTTTATCTATAATATTTTCATTATTATCTAACACATAATAAAAATATATAGTATAACCTGTAAATGATGTTGAATAAATTATTCTTTATCAATAATTTATTAACATTTAATTTAATATTCATTTAATAATTTAATAATTAATTTGCAACCAATTTTAATCTCTTTTTTGGAGATAGTCAAAGGAGGTGTTATTCTTATAGCCTTTTTTTCATAAAGTAGAAAGAATACAATTAATCCTTTTTTCAGACACTCTTGTACCAAATAATTAGCAATTTTCTCACTTTTCATTATCATTGCTATCATTAATCCTTTACCTCTTATTTCACTAATTAATTCGTGTTTAAGAACAGATTTAAATAATTTTTCTTTGTGAAGAGCTTTTGATTGTAGATTTTTTTTAAGTATATATTTAATGGTTTCTATACCAGCTTTTGCAATTACGGGATGACCACCAAAAGTTGTTATATGCCCAAGAATTGGATTATATTTAAATTTATCCATTAACCTTTTATTACAAATAAGAGCTCCAATTGGAAATCCCCCCCCAAGAGCTTTACCAATAACTAAAATATCGGGAATGATGTCATAATGTTGAAAAGCAAACATTTTACCTGTTCTTCCTAACCCTGATTGTAACTCATCAAAAATTAGAATAGCTCCCGTATCATCACATTTTTTTCTTAGCTCCTTCAGGAATTTCATATTAGCTTGTAGAAATCCAGCACCTCCTTGGATTGGTTCAATAATAACACACGAGGTACTATTGTCTATTAATTCTAAATCTGAAAGCGAATTAAAATTTATATGGAAAATATTGGGAAGAAGAGGTCTGTATCTTCTTTTTCTTTTTTCAAAACCAGAAACACTTAAACTTCCATGAGTACTTCCATGATAAGAATTTATCATAGAAATAATTTTTTGTCTACCTGTTGATCTTTTTGCAAGCTTTAATGAGGCCTCAATAGCTTCAGTTCCAGAATTAGTTAAATAAGTTGAATCTAATTTTGACGGTAATATTTTTGAGATTAATTCACATAATTTAATACTTGGTTTTAAGATAAACTCACCATATACCATAACGTGGGAGTAATCTTTTAATTGATTTATAATTGCATTATTTATAATTGGATTTGAATGACCAAGATTGTTAACAGAAACTCCAGCTACAAAATCTAGATACTTTTTATCTTTTGTATATATATAAGATCCTTTAGCTTTTATAACCTCTAAACCCAAAGGATTCTCTGTTGTTTGACCTTGATATTTTATAAACTTTTTAATCAACTAGAATATCTTTTTTATCAATTTTTTCTTTTTCTCTATTAATAAATCCGTTTAAATAAGTTTCATTGTTGTTAAGAAATTCTTCAGGGTATAATATTCCTTCAGGATTAGTTATAAAAGTAATTTGATCCATACCTTGATCTTTAAAATAAATAATAATAGAGCTTGCAATAGCTTTATCAATACCTATTAAATTTAAATCCTCATCATACATATAATAAATTAATTCAGAATTTTGATCAATCTTTACCCGGTCAATTTTATTTTTATTAAAACCTCCCTTTAATTTAAGACCTTTGATTTGATTAAATTGACTATTTCCTACAGTATCTTTTTCAATTATAAAAACATTATTGGTTATTTTTATAGAGTCAAGCTCATTAGTGTCTAAATCTTCGGTGAATATTATCTTATCACCTGTCATTTGAGTGTAATTGTCCCAAATAACTGGATTTTTTAAATTGATTTCAGACTCTGTTAAAATTTGCAAATCTCTTTCTGAAATTTTTTTTCTTAACATAGTGGTTAGACCTAATTTCTTATCAACTTGTATGTAATCCGATTTGCCACTCAATTTTCCTTGAACAAACCTAACGTTATTAATTCCTCTCATTTTTCTTGTATTTTCTTCACCTATAGAAATTAATGTATCAGCCTTTATTAGTAAGGAGTCATTCCTTAAAATATTTATTGCAATAGGGTTTTTTGTAATAATTGCTGAGTCATTTTTTTTAAAAAATTCAGCAAATTCACCTTTTAAAACCAAATTTTCTTTTGAATCAACTATTTTGACATTATTTGTTATACTTGAATACTCCTTTTCTTCATTAAAAAAAATACTATCACCATAGATTTCTCTTGTATCAAAATCAATTCTAGCACTATTCTTAAAAACTCCAGTTTTACTTCTTGGCTCATAATATCCAGAGTTACATCTTACAGTATATTCATCACCATAAATTGATGTTCTCTTATAAAAAATAGTTTTTTCATTATCTAGAAAATAATCCATCATTTCAGATTTAATTATTCTATCTTGGTCTTTAACAACTACATTATTATTAAAAACATATTTTTTGAGATCAATAAAATACTTACCATTTTTGCTAGTTATTTCTGATAAACTATCAATAATTTTTCCTTCATCATAAAAAAAAGCTTCATTT
>CENX01059419.1_pt1 | contig 15205 bp, 10 predicted proteins | sample 361321 | NCBI WGS metagenome assembly CENX01 (sample SAMEA2619678, study PRJEB7988) | marine metagenome | isolation source: saline water (ENVO:00002010), including | reverse complement strand
AACAAACAAAAGATATTTTGGGTACGTTAAATAAATTAAGAAAAATTATTAAGATAGACGATGTTAATATGAAACGAATTTTAAGAGAAATTCGGTCAAAAAGAGGTTTTGTACCAGTTTCTATAGCCGACAATTTGAAATGGGAAGATATTGCATCGGCTGCCATTAATATGCCCTATTTGCCAGGATTAAGGATAGACGTTGGAAGAGGTAGATTTTATCCTTATGGTGAAAATGTAGTTCATGTCACTGGCTATGTCTCAGCTGTTTCAGAGACAGAACAAACAGGTGATCCACTATTAGAGCTTCCTGATTTCAGAATTGGAAAAAGTGGTATAGAAAAAGCTCTTGACATCAAAATGAGAGGATCCGCTCAACAACGGCAAGTGGAAGTAAATGCTGTAGGGCGGATCGTGAGGAGATTACCCGGGACGGAGCAAAAAATAGGCAATGATGTTGACCTCACTATAGATGTGAGACTTCAACAGTTTGTCAATCAGAGATTGGCTATGGGGAACTCTAGACCTGTTCCCGTTGATGATCCAAGGGTCATTATGGCGCTGAAGAAGGGAGAGCGATTGCCCTTAGGGGTTGACCCGGCTTCTGGCACAGTGAATTTTAATAAATATGGTAAACTTGTATCGCAAGAGAGCGGTGCTGCTGTCGTAATGGATGCTTTTAGCGGTGAGGTTGTGGCGATAACATCAACCCCTGGTTTTGACCCCAACCAATTTACTCATGGTTTGAATGCAAGAGATTGGGAAAGGCTTCTGGCTAATCCTCTTTCACCAATGACTAACAAGGCGATTGCTGGACAGTACTCACCAGGTTCTACGTTTAAGATGATTGTTTGTCTTGCCGCATTGGAGGCTGGGATTTGGCATGAGAAAAAAAAGGTAGACTGTAAAGGCTATCTAGATGTAGGGGACACGCGTTTCCATTGTTGGAAAAAGTATGGACATGGTCCGATTGAGATGAACCAAGCTATTGAGCAAAGCTGCGATGTTTATCTGTATGAGATAGCAAAGAGATTAGGAATTGAGAAGATTGCAGCGATGGCTCGGCGTTTTGGTTTTGGTGCAAAATCAAACATAGAACTCCCGGGAGAACGAGCAGGGTTGGTTCCTTCCTCGGGCTGGAAAAAATCAACCCTTGGACAGAAATGGCATCAGGGCGAAACACTAATTACAAGTATTGGGCAGGGTTTTATCTTGTGTACACCCTTACAATTAGCACGCATGACAGCTGGACTTGTAAATGGTGGTTTTTTGGTAACACCTAGATTATTAAAGTCTATGATGCGACCAAACTCCGATAGGAACTCATTAAATTTAAACCCTAAGCATTTGAAGGTTGTTGTAGACGGTATGAATAGAGTTACAAATGGAGCTCTAGGAACAGCACGAGGTGTTCTTAGAGCGTCTTCGTCTGTTAAGTTTGGTGGCAAAACTGGATCAGTTCAAGTAAAGAGAATATCGCTTGATGATAGGCGAGCTGGTAAAGTGAAAAATAAAGATAAACCTTGGGCTGAACGGGATCATGCCATGTTTGTTGGCTATGCACCGTTAAACTCGCCCCGTTATGTCGTGTCTGTTGTTGTTGAACATGGTGGGGGTGGCAGCACGATGGCGGCTCCAATAGCTCGTGATATATTAGAAAAAACTATTAAGTTAGATCCAATCACTTTGTGAAACCAAAACTAATTAGGGTCGTTATTATGAATGGCACCATGAGACCGAAATTTAATGATTCATCAGATATGACAATCATTTATAGGATTAAACAATTAAATTTTGGGTTATTATTTTTGATTTCTATTGGCTGCTTCATTGGGGTAGCTATGTTATATTCTGCATCCAATGGTGATATGGAACCTTGGGCTAACAAGCATCTCCAGCGGTTTCTCCTTGGTTTATTTTTGGCAGTTTTAATAGCTTTGATTGACATTAAAGTTTTCTTAAAAAGTGCTTATTTCCTTTATATTCTTACTTTTTTTCTTCTCCTAGCAGTGGAACTGATGGGCCATGTTGGCATGGGGGCTCAACGTTGGATTGACTTATACTTTATAAAACTACAGCCCTCAGAAGTAATGAAGATCGTTTTAATATTAACTTTAGCAAGATATTTTCATGGGCGTACATTTGAAGAGATTGCACGACCAATATATTTAGTTATCCCGACTTTAATTATTCTAGCGCCTGTGGTTTTGGTTATGCGACAACCAGACCTTGGGACTGCAGGAATGATTTTATTAATAGGCGCAGCGATATTTTTCCTAGCTGGGGTTCGCCTATGGAAGTTTATCTCTTTATTATTAATAGGGGTTGCTTCAATTCCAGTTGCGTGGCAATTTCTTCTAGAATACCAAAAAAATAGGATTCTGATATTTCTTAATCCAGAGAGTGATCCGCTTGGTGCGGGGTATCATTTGTTGCAATCAAAAATTGCTTTAGGATCTGGTGGTATATTTGGAAAAGGCTTCCTCAATGGGTCTCAAAGTAACTTAAACTTTCTTCCAGAAAAACAAACAGATTTTATTTTTACCATGTTGGCAGAAGAGTTTGGGTTAGTTGGAGGATTGTTAGTCATTTTACTTTTCGTCATAATTATTGGTTATGGATACGTTATTAGTTTTTACATTAATAATATATTTGGTCGATTAGTAACGTTAGGGATGACAACAGCTATATTTCTTTATGTATTTATTAACATAGGTATGGTTATGGGTCTTGTCCCCATTGTCGGAGTACCTTTGCCATTTATTTCATACGGGGGAACAGCACTTTTAACTACAATGATGGCAGTGGGCTTTATAATAAACGGTTACGGCCATCGAAAAATAATACTTAGTAGATTTAATAACGAATAGAATTAAAAAGGTTCTTGAAAAAATCAAATAATCAAAAAAATATGGTTTAGGTTATTTCTCTTGTTTTCCCTCAGTGTTTATCTTAATTAAGTATAGAGGGCGCATAGCTCAGTTGGCAGAACAGCTGACTCTTGATCAGCGGGTCGTAGGTTCGAGCCCTACTGCGCCCACCAATATTCCTAAGTACAAACAATTGTTCTCAAGTGATGTCTTCGTTTATTCTTATTTGTCGAAAAGATACCTTCTATTGCAAAGCTAGGGAAGTGTTCGAATCACCAAATTACGTATTTCAGACATATCTTCCATCGCAAACCGAATACCTTCTCGGCCAAGCCCTGAATCTTTGACACCGCCATACGGCATGTTGTCCACACGATATGAAGGGACGTCACCGACCACAACGCCTCCAACGTCGAGTTTGTCCCAAGCCTGCTGAACCTTGTAAAAATCGCGGGTAAATATTCCAGCTTGTAAACCAAATTTGGAGTCATTTACCATTTCGATTGCTTCTGACCAATTGGAGAAACGTTGGAGTATAGCAACAGGGCCAAATGCTTCTTCTGTGCAGATCTGTGCGCTAGTTGGAACATCTTCGAGTAAAGTCGCTTCCAACATAACCCCCTCGCGTTTGCCTCCACATAAAACTTTGCCGCCAGACTGAGCGGCTTCATCAATCCAGCTGGAAAGCCTCTTGGCTTCACTCTCTGCAATCATCGGGCCTATAAATGTAGCTTCATCCTTGGGGTCTCCCGTAACAAGTGAGGCAGTTTTTTTAATTAGTTTGTCTCTAAGAGTATTGTATATATCTTCATGGATTAAAATTCTTTGCACCCCTATGCAAGATTGCCCAGATTGATAGAATGCTCCAAAGATTATTCGTTCCACTGCGTCATCTAAATCTGTATCAGCGTCAACTACCACAGCTGCATTTCCACCTAATTCCAGTACAACTTTCTTTTTCCCACAACGTGCTTTGAGATCCCAACCTACAACGGGTGATCCGGTAAACGAGAGAAGTTTCAAACGATCATCGACTGTAAATAAATCTGCACCATCGCGAGAGCAGGGGAGAACTGAGAATGCACCCTTTGGAAGGTTGGTTTCCCCCAAAACTTCTCCCATAATTATAGCTCCTAGAGGCGTTCGGGATGCAGGTTTCATAACAAAGGGGCATCCAACAGCTATTGCTGGTGCTATTTTATGAGCTGCAAGATTTAATGGAAAATTGAAAGGAGATACAAAAGAGCATGGGCCTATTGGGACACGCTTCCACATTCCTCTATATCCCTTCGCTCTTGGACTTATATCGAGAGTTTGTAACTCCCCATTGAATCTCGTGGTCTCTTCTGCTGCTACTTTGAAGGTATCTATTAGTCTAGTTACTTCGCCCCTGGCATCATTGATTGGCTTTCCAGCCTCTATGCACAAGGCGTAGGCCAGTTCATCGAAACGTTCCTTGAACCTAGCAACACAATGTTCAAGGACTTCCTGTCTTTCATAGGTTGGCATCTCTGATAGGGGTTCTGTTGCTTCAACGGCCGCCTGTATACCCTGATCTATTGTATTGGCATCAGCCACAGCAACAAGGGTTGCTACTTCACCAGTATATTTGTCTGTTACCTTCAGGTCGGTATTAGCGTAGATAGACTCATTAGCGAGAATGTAAGGATATTTTTCTCTTAGCTTTAGCATAAATTATCTCCAGCAGCTGGAGCATAGCCGAAATATAAATAGTATCATAAATCCGGCCATGTCCAGCGTTTTCAACTATATTTTTGCACTATCCTCTTTAATTTTGTTGTTCAAAATCTCATCGTTTTCTGAGTAGTCAACAGGACAATCTATTAAGTGTACGCCAGGAGTAGATAAGCAGGTTTCGAGAATTTTAGTTAAGTTCTCGGAGGAATCAACTCGATGCCCAATCGCTCCATAGCTTTCTGCATATTTAATGAAATCAGGATTCCCATACTCTAATCCCCAATCTTCAAATCCCATATTTGCTTGTTTCCAGCGGATCATTCCATAGCTAGAGTCATTTAAGATGAGACAGGTTATATTCATTTTCAAACGAACTGCAGTTTCCAATTCTTGGGAGTTCATCATGAACCCGCCATCTCCACAGACAGCCATTACCTTTCTATCTGGATAGACAAGATGGGATGCCATAGCCGATGGGAGGCCTGCGCCCATAGTGGCGAGAGCATTATCCAACATACATGTATTGGATTCATGGGCTGGATAATTTCGAGCAAACCAAATTTTGTAAACTCCGTTATCTAGACAAATCATTCCGTCATCGGGCATTGCTTTTCTAATATCAGCGACAAGGCGTTGTGGATAAATTGGAAACCTTGGATCATCGCATCCTTCAGCTATATTTTCGTCGTGGAATTTTTTTACTTCCATCATGCGACTGAAGTCCCAGTTTTTATCGCTTTTCTCGTCTAAACCATTTTTTATTTGCCATATTGCGTTGGCTATATCACCAATAACTTCAAGTTGTGGAAAGTAAACGGGATCAACTTCGGCTGAACTAAAGGAAATGTGGATAACCTGTGTACTCTCAGAAACAAGAACAGGATCGTCATCGGAGGAGTGACTGGATTCATGATCTCTTGCTGTTCCATGAGCCATGAAGAATGGAGGCTTTTCGATAACATCGTGTCCCACGTTTATAATCAAGTCAGCAGCTTCTATGGCTCGATGCACATAGTCACTTGCCGACAGCGCCGCGCAACCCATAAATAAAGGATGACGTTCATCAATTACACCTTTTCCAAGTTGAGTACTTACGAATGGTATGCCAGTACTGTCTACGAACTCGGTCAACATATTACTGGTTAGCTTCCTATTTCCTCCTGCACCAACAACCAGAATGGGGCTTTTCGCCGCCGCAATTTTTTCCACTGCTGCATTAATTGACTTATTCTCAGCAACGGCCCTTCTCGCAGAGGATGCTGGTATTGGTAATTCATCTGAATGTTCGTCTGCTATATCTTCAGGAAGTTCTAGATGAACAGCACCCGGCTTTTCTTGTTCTGCAATTCTAAAAGCTTCCCTAACGCGACTTGGGATATTATCGGCGGCGACAAGTTGCTGGGCATATTTTGTGATTGGCTTCATCATCTCAACGACATCTAAAATTTGAAACCGACCCTGTTTGGACTTTTTTACAGGCTTTTGTCCCGTAATCATCATCATCGGCATCCCACCCAACTGTGCATAGGCCGCGCAGGTAGTGAAATTAGTTGCCCCAGGCCCTAACGTGGCTATACATACTCCGGTTTTACCAGTTAATCGTCCGTAAACGGCCGCCATGAAACCGGCTCCCTGTTCGTGTCGGGTTAAAATTAGTTTAATTTTCTTTGATCGGGAAAGACTGTCTAGGAAATCCAGGTTTTCTTCTCCAGGAATACCAAAAATATATTCCACACCTTCATTTTCTAGTGCTTTAACGAATAAATCTGAACCCTTCAACATCACCTGTCCCTTTTTCTTGTGTAAACGTCAAGTTCATATCTTTGCCACCATATGAAAAAATTATCCATAGAAATCTTTTTTAATTTAACTTTTTCTTAAATTAAAGGGAATTTAACCGATGTCGACTTTACTGAAGCTTATTCAAGGTAATTAGTTTAATTGTGGCTTTTTGGCAAAAAAGGCTAATGGCATAACGACTAAAGCTGCCAAGGCATAAAGGTAATAAGCATTAACGTAGCCGATCATTGTTGCTTGACGTCCAATTTCTTCTGAAACTATAGCCAGGTTGGTTGAGCCGGAAATAGACCAGTTCCCCACTGTTCCTTCGAATGTATAGATCTCATTGAAAGGGTTTAATGTTTCTACTAATAAAGAATAATTTTCTCTGCTACTCCGAACAACAAAGGTTGCTGTAGCTGCGATATGGACACTGGAACCAATATTACGCATTAAATGAAATACGGAAGCACCCTCAGAAACATAGCGGATATCGAGGGTGGCTAGTGCCAGTACCATTAGTGGAGACCATATTATTCCAAGACCAAAGCCTTGAAGTATAGTGAGCCAGGTGACTGTACTAATGGTCATGTTTATATCGAAGTGGGACATGCTAATGCCGGTAATTACCTCAATAAGGAAGCCTAGAAATATATTAAATCGAGGGTCAATATTTTTTAAAAACAGAAGAAGAAAGATCGCTCCGGCTAAAAGGCCTATTCCCCGAGTGGCTTGAATGAGGCCAATGAGAGAGTCCGGGTATCCCCGAAGACTTTGCAGCATTGTGGGCTGAAGCACGAAGGTGGTGAAATAAAGCATTCCGAAGGTAAACCCAAGCAATATACCTACTGCATAATTTCTGTCCCGAAGTAATCTTGGATTTAAAAAGGGATTATCGGAGGTACATACATGCGAGACAAAGAGATAGAAAGTCACCGCTGCCAAAAGTGTTCCAAGAATTATGATTGGAGAATCGAACCAATCTAATAGTTGACCTCTATCCAAGACTAATTGAAGTGTGGTAACGCAGATTGATAGGGATATAAAACCAAGCCAATCAAGTTTTTTCCCTGGTTGTTGGGTTTGAGGAGCTTTCATAAATATAAATAATGATGCCACACATAAAATTGCTGGAGGAACCGATAACATAAATACCCAGCGCCAGCTGTAATCTTCGGATATAAAGCCGCCTATTAGGGGTGCCAGTATACTTCCTATTATAGGTCCAAACATCCAAAAAACTAGGACGCGTCCATGCTGTTCCTTTGGGTAAATTGTGACTAATATCGCCTGACTAAGTGGAACTAGTGGTGCGCCAGATAATCCTTGAAAGAACCGCCATATAACAAGTTCTTCAAGTGTAGAAGCTGAGCTACATAAGATGGATGTTATTGTAAAACTTGTTGCACATACCAATAAGATTCTGCGTCTACCAAATCTATTATCGAGCCATCCACTTAACGGTGTTGCGATGGCTTGTGCCACCAAAGTAGCGGTTACAATCCAAGTGATTTGATCCTGGGTTGCTGCAAATGCGCCCTGTAACTGCGGGAGAGAAACATTGGCTATCGTGATTGTTGTAACAAATGTCCCAACCGTGACGGTCAATGTTAATAAAATTGCTACTTTTTGTCCGTTGGTCATATTCATATTGTCAGGACTATGTCACGAAATCAGAAAAATTATTAGTTCCCATTAGCCCTGACAGTATTGTTTATAGACTTATTAAATTAAAGCAAAGTTGTTTCCATGGGGGATAGAATTTCAATGCGTTCAAATTAAAAACCCAGATTTTTTCTAGCTATATTAGCTCCTTCAACCAATATTGATAATTTTTGAAGAGCGGTTTGATCATTCATCATTACAAGACCACAATCGGGGGCAGCCTGTATCTTCAGGGGATCAGTAAATTCAGCGGCTTCACATAACCGCTTGGCAACACTATGGGGCTTCTCCATTACTTCATCGCTATTGAAGACACAGCCAAATATTACAGTTTTGGAGGGGCAATTTTTTAATAATTTAGGGTCTAGATTAGCACCTTCAAACTCAAGGGCTAATTGATCGACTTTGGATTGTTCAAGAAGCGCGATGATCGTTTCGTAGCTATCATTGACTGGACGCAAAAGTCCAGGTTGGGGGTAGCCGTAACACACATGTACAGCAGTTGAGCATTTTAATCCAGACACACATTTATCAAGGGCCTCTATTCCCCACTTTTCTACTTTGTCGGGGTATCTACTGAACGCTGGTTCGTCAAATTGGATGATATCAACTCCCAAATCATCAAGTAATTTTGCCTCTTTATTGATAGCATTGGCCCACGCAAATGCCATTTCTTCCTCAGACGAATAAAAATTATTATTGGTTGAATCAACGACGGTCATAGGGCCGGGTAAGGTCATCTTTACCGGCTTATTCGTTTCATTTTTTAAGAATGCCAAATCGTCGACTATGATTGCTTGTTGATGTTGAATCGGTTGAGTACAAGAGCCAGCTAATAAGGTTCGTCTGCCTCCTCGCATTTCTTTGGGTTGCAGATTTGTATAATCAAACCCACCCATATTTCTCGTTAAATGAGTTACATAGTTGGTTCTTCTTTGTTCCCCGTCGCTAATTATATCTAAACCAGCTTTTTCCTGGATTCTAATGGCTATTCGAGTGGCATCGTCCTGGGCAGATTGTAGTTTGTCCTCCGGGACTGACCACTTTCCTCCCCTCCCATAATGATCATGTTTCCCATCTAATCCAGTACGGTTTTCAAATAACCAGGGTCTGCGCGGCATACTCCCAATTCCGCTCGTTAGAAAAGGCTTCATCAGTGAGCTCCCAAACCATCAAGGAAAAAAATAATTAACGGTAGTCAATTGTATTTTTGGTTAGGTGGTTAAACTGTTCATTTCTATGGTTATCCGAACGGTGATTTAGAAAGAGCAGAGGGTAACCAGGTTGATAGTTCAGGAAATAGGATAATGAGCACGGTTACAGCTAGGTCTGAAATGAAGAAAATCATAGCACCTCGTAGAACCGTCTGAATGGGTATTTTTGCTATCCCGCTTACTGCATAAAGATTGAAGCCAACTGGTGGCGTGATAACACTGAGTTCTACGCCCATTGTTACAACTATTCCTAAATGGATTGGATCGATACCGAGGGCATTAGAAACGGGAAAGACTACTGGCACAGTTAAGAGTATCAGTGCAATGCCATCTAAAAACATACCTAGAACAATCAGAAGTGCTAAATAGCTGAAAAGGAAAGGCAATGGCTTCAGGTTCATCTCAATAACCATTTCGGCGAGATCCTGAGGCCAAGCCATGTTTGCGGCCACAAATTGGAATACACCTACGCTACCTACCAGAAAAAATACTACGGCAGTAAGGTTCATAGACCTGGCCGCGACGGGAAGTAGTTCTTTGAGAAATTCGCGGCGTTTAGATATGAACCCATAAGCCAACGCGTATCCACAAGCTGCCGCAGCTGCCTCTGTAGGGGTAAAGAGTCCTCCATAGAGACCGCCAAGAACCAGAACTGGCATTCCCAGACCAGGAATAGCGGCAATAGTGCTTGAGATTAGGATGCTGACATCAAATTTCCCTCTAACTAACGATGGAACGCGTGACGCTGCTATTATTATTATAATATACATGCCAAGAGCCAAAAGTAGACCGGGGATCACTCCTGCCATAAATAGTCGAACGATTGATGTTTCAGTTGCAACGCCGTAGATGATCAGCGATAGACTGGGTGGTATAAGTAATCCAATACCGCCGCCTGATGCAACTATTCCAGCAGATAACCAATCAGGGTATTTTCTTTTCCGCATTTCCGGAATTGCAATCAGACTCATCGCTGAAGCGACAGCAACACTCGACCCAGAGATAGCACTGAACATCACGCAGGTTGATACTGTTGCTAAACCAAAACCACCTCTTATCCAACTAACAAGAGACTCGGCAAACTGAAACAATTGTCGAACCATTCCGGTTCGCTCCATTAAGAAACCTGCAAATATAAATAATGGCACGGCCATAAGACTATAGCTTTGGAGAAAGTTAAAAAAGCTGAGGCCTACTGTCTCTACATTTAACCATGGGTCTAAAATAATAAAAACCATGCTGGCCGCGCAGAGCGCTATGCCTATGGTCACACCGGACCCTAAGAGACCTAATACACTAAAAAGAAATCCTGTCATTTTTCACTCTAAACTAGTTAGTTTTTTGGTATTGAGTCCTGTAGTAACTTACTCACAGTATCGGACCCGAGTCTTCTTCCTCCTCCTGCATGGCGGTTATGCCAGGTAAGCCTATTAATAACCGTACCTCATTCCATAATTGGAAGATGAAACTGATGCCAAGAAATCCAATGCTGATGAGAAAAGTTAGAAAAAAGGGCCACATAGAAAAGTATAAACTTTCTGTTTTCCTTCCTTCTTTAATCAAATAAAAAAGATGATCTATACTGGTCCAAACCATATATGTACAAATCCAAACAGCCAGTAGTTGGCCAAATATCTCTGCAAAACTGGCAATTAAGCGGCCCGGCCGTCCGCATTTATCTCGGAGCAACAGAAGTAAGGCACTAACCCGAAGGTGGGCTTTTCGAGCTTGTGTAATTCCAAAGAAAAGAAAAATACCTGAAAGAATACCAAAAGTAACCAGATCTTGCTGCCATTCAAATGAAACGCCAAAAACATAACGGCGTACCACCTCAAGAAGAGCTAATAAAGTTAGGCCTACCAGCAATATAGCAGACAAGTATTGTAAAAAATTGTCCTGAAACGATCGCCAGGAATTATATAAGCTATTCATGTAAAAACCTAAAAGTAAAAGCTGGGCCCAAAAAGAGCCCAGCTTGATTTTCTAATTTAGGACTATTTTTTCTTTTTTGATAATAGGTCTTTATATTTGGAACAGTCCAACTTATAGACCGGATCGGTACCTGGGCCAAATTTAACAGATGCGGCCTTTCCGTCCTTAAGATAACGGTCCACCCAGGCATCCGCTTCGTCTGGTAATTTTTCTTTAAGAAAATCTGCTACATTTGTGCCAATTGCTTTTTGCAGTGGTGCAGCTTCGGCAGCTGTAGCCTGATAAATACCAGGTTTAGAGGGGTCTGTTGTTTTATATTTATTGATAGCAAACTGATCATTGCACCAATTAAGTTTATTTTGATATGCGATGGTGTCTTTGACCAAACTACGAATTTTATCTTGCGTGGTCTTATTATATTTGCTCATCCATTTAGAACTCGCTCCTACCCAATATGTATCAAAAGCAACGGTCGAGATTCCTGCAATAGTATAGTATGGAGTTTGCTCGGTAATTGCTCTCCAACCACCAATGGAGGTAATCACACCGTCAATAACACCAGATTCAAGTGCACTTGGTACATCACCAAAAGACATCACTACTGGAGATGCACCCCATGATGAAACAGTAGGGTTCACACCTGCTGCAAAGGTTCGGATTTTACGGTCTTTCATGGTGTCTAGAGTTAACAACCGCTTTTTCCCGGCCATGCCAAGTGCAAAGCTTATGTCAGAAAATCCAAACATTTCGATATTATGTTTATCTTTTAATCTTTTTTGCAACATCTTACCGGTTGGTTGATTTATGAGGTCATGCACGGCTCCGGCTGTTGTTAGAACCCCGGGCTGTCCAGGGATACTCAGCCAAATATCGGTCGCCGCAGTTTTACCGGCCACTAGCCAACCCATCTCCAAATTGCCTTGGCTCATAGCCGTCATGGCGTCAGGATCCTTATAAAGCGCGCCAGCATAGTATATACGGACTTTACTACCACTAGGGAATTCTGACTCTACCTTTTTCTTAAACCACTCCATAGCAACAGAGGTGGGCATAGGTGGTGGTGGAATATCGGCGGAAATTCTTATCATTACTTTTTGTAGACTCTCTGCCTTGGCTAAATTTTGCTCAATGCCCCATGTCAGCCCAAATATGCTCACAAAAGTGACCGTGGCAATCTTGGTCAATAAAGACTTCATTGTCTATTTTCCTTCCCTGTTGACTCTAATTTTTTAGGTACTATTCAGTAGATACAGTTAATCAAGAGTGGACCCGGCATCACAAGGGCGTACGGCTGTTCATTCTATATGTGCTATAATATCTGTTTGAAGTCGGTTTAAAGAAATAATTTTCTCAATTGGAGGTTTTGTGGGTGTAACAATTTCAGATCTTACTAAAAAAAGTATTTTGGGATACTCATCTTGTCTGAGTGCGACAGATTCTTTAGCAGGCATCGTATCGGGAGTGATGAAACCCAGCGAAATCATTTCTGAATGCATAGCACATATTGAAGAATACGAGATGAAAGTAGGCGCATGGTCTTTTATCAATAAAGATCGAGCCATTCATGAAGCCTCTAAATTGGATAAAATAAAACCTGTAGGTCCTCTCTTTGGAATACCTTTCGGGGTCAAAGATAATATCGATACCTATGATATGCCTACAGCGCATGGAACCAGTATTTACGAGGGTAGCCAGCCTTCGCGCGATGCCGCTTGTGTTGCGGGTTTGCGTTTTTCCCATGCGCTCCCATTAGGAAAAACGGTTTGTACAGAGTTTGCTCACAGAGCCCCCGGTAAAACGGCTAATCCATGGAATCTTGATTATACGCCTGGAGGGTCGTCAAGTGGCTCAGCGGCAGCGGTTGCAAGTGGGATGGTTCCAATAGCGATAGGCACTCAGACAACTGGGTCCGTCATTCGACCAGCCGCATACTGCGGGGTTATTGGGTATAAACCAACCTACGGAGATTTCAACACTTCTGGAGTGCTCGCTAATACACCAAGTTTTGATACGCTTGGATTTTTTTCAAAAGAAATAGAAGATATGGTGCTCATTAGAAGAGCTCTTTTGGATGATTCTATTCCTGCATTGCTGAACGATAGTTTAAAAAACGTTAAAATAGGCATAGCGGTTGAACCATATTGGGACAATGCATGCGATCTAAATATGAGTATGATTGAGCAAGTAGAAAGCTTGTTAATCAGAGCAGGTGCTCAAGTTCTAAAATTTGATGGAACAGAGGCATTTAAAAATCTTGAGCAGATTGGGACAAATATCTCAGGTTACGAATTTGCCCGTACGCTTTCTCATGAACGTAGATGTTTCTATGATCAATTAAGTCCTATTTTACGCGATGGACGAATGGCTGATGGATTTAAGATAAACTATTCCCAATATGCCTTATCTATCCAGAAAATGGAGAGGTTACGGATCAAACTTGATGATGCTATGTCGCGTGTAGATTTTGTTATTTGTCCCTCGGCCCCAAGCACAGCATCCCTGGGATTACATGAAACTGGGAGCGCTTCGTTCAATATGGCTTGGACCTGGCTGCATACACCAGTTGTTACACTACCAATAGCGTTCGATACAAAAACTGAACTACCACTAGGGTTACAAATGGTAGGAAAACGGCATCAAGATGATAAATTATTGACCCATGCGAGCGCTGTTCTAAAATATCTTTTCAAGTGATGTCTAATATCCGACTTAGTCTGATTGGCGATAATAAAATTACGAAGAAAGGATGAATTGATGGGTGAAATTAATACGGCTTTCGTTAAACTTATAGCTACCGTTTGGCATCGTTTTACCCCGTCTAATGAGGAGGCATCGACTTTGGCAGATATGCTGATCCCAATGGATCTTGCCGGCGAAGAAGTCTCAGAAAACTTTGAGTTTGATGATGAACCATCTGATTTTAATTCAGCATTGGAGGAGTTAGCGGACGTTGGAGGGAACGAGTAATGGAAGAACTTTCTAAACTCGATATATGTTCTGTCTCTAATTTAATAAGTACTCGCGAAGTATCTGCGGTTGAAGTGACACAAATCGCTGTAAAAAGAGCGCAGGAACTGCAGCCATCTATAAATGCTTTTATACAACTCGAAGCGGATGAAGCGCTGGAATCTGCAGAGGGAATAGACAATAAAATTAAAAACGGTGAACGTGTCGGTCCGCTGGCCGGTGTACCTCTAGCCCATAAAGATATGTTTTATAGGGAAGGTAAAGTTACAACTTGTGGATCTAAAATAAGGTCTAAATTTAAGGCGAACCAGACTTCTACTGCATTAGATCGATTATCCAAAGCGGGTGCCATTTATTTAGGCGGTCTGAATATGTCGGAATTTGCTGTGGGGCCAATAGGCAATAATGTTCATTATGGGGATTGTCACAATCCTTGGAACTTGGAGCATGCCCCAGGCGGATCTTCAAGTGGTTCTGGAGCTGGTGTGGCCGCTCGTATTTTTTATGGCGCATTAGGATCAGATACGGGGGGATCAATAAGGATCCCTTCTGCAATGTCTGGAGTGGTAGGATTAAAACCTACTCAGACTCGTGTTAGTCGCTTCGGCCTAATGCCACTTTCGTTTTCTTTCGATTGTAGCGGCCCCCTAACACGATCCGTGCGTGATGCTGCTAGAATATTGGATGTTATTGCTGGTTATGATAAAAAGGATCCAACATCGAGTCAGCGTGCAACAGATAATTATGAGGAAGCATGCGCACAGCCAGTTTCAGGATTACGAGTAGGAGTGCCCAAAACGTATTTCTATGATGACTTGGATCCCGATGTAGAAGCGGCTATGGAAGCTGTAAAAAAACAATATACAGAACTAGGGTCGAAACTGATCCCTGTAGATGTTCCGGATCACGACCATATTAATCTTATTTGGGCGGCGGCACTGGCATCTGAGGCTTCAACCATACATAGAAAGTGGTTGAGAAAATATCCAAACGACTATGGCCCCATGGTGAAAAGAAGAATTGAATTTGGTCTTTACCAGCCTGCTACTCGATACCTTGAGGCCATGACATTGAGGGAAAA
>CENX01088599.1_pt1 | contig 15206 bp, 13 predicted proteins | sample 361321 | NCBI WGS metagenome assembly CENX01 (sample SAMEA2619678, study PRJEB7988) | marine metagenome | isolation source: saline water (ENVO:00002010), including | reverse complement strand
ATAAATGATCTTTTCTTTTGATCCTTTGTTCCTTTTAAAAATTTAATTTTGTTTGTTGAAAATTCGTTAAAATATTGAATATACTCCTCATCTTTAATTTTATTAATATTATCATCGATTATATTAATATCAAGTCCCTTTAATCTTAATTCATACTTTAATTTAATCCTTCCCCATTTTTTTATTCTTAATTTTCCCTGAATAAACATCTTTGCATATCTATCCTCATTTAAATAATCATTATCAATTAATGATTTAAGTATTTTGTCTACTGTTTTGTTTGTGGCCTTTAGAGAGGATAATTTATTTCTAACCTCCAAAATGCATCTTTCTTGATAATGACAGTAAGATTGAATCTTTTCGAGGATATATTTTTCGTCTTCATTGAAATTAATACTCATAATTTACAGAAAAGATAAAGTTTAGGCCAGGAGCAGAAATACCTGAGGAATAAGGTCTGTATAATTTATTTGTTATATTTTCGACAGTAAAATTTAGATTTAATTTTTCAGAAAAAGAAAATTGAGACCTCAAATTGAGTGTAAGCCATGATGGTGAATATGGATTGCCATTCTCATCTAATGCATAAATATATGGCTTACCTCTTTCAGACTGCGCTAGGTTGTTAAAGGATATTTCTGAATTATAATTCAGAAATAAGTCTATGGTTATATTTTCATTGTTATAAATCAAATGTAAATTACCATAGTTTGGTGGAATATGTCTTACAGGCATTGCAAAGGGCAGCTCATCTAACTCATGACCAGCAATTAAGTTATGCTGAGATTTAATACGAAAGTCTTTGTTTAAAAGCATATTAAGCCCAAATTCGACTCCATAAATCAAAGACTTTGAACCATTTTGAATTGCCTGTATTTGAGATAACTCCCCATCATAAATAATTTCAGAAACACCATTACTTAAGGTGAAATCGTCTCGCAATAAAGAATTATACAGATATGTGATATATGTTGATATATCTAATTCAATATTATTCTTTGTTCTGAAATATCCGCCAAATTCAATTCCCAAAGATCTTTCCGGTTTTAAATTTGGATTTGGAACAACCACATTGCCCGGTTCAGAATCAAAAACCTTGGCAAGATCGTCTATATTTGGAGATCGAAAAGCTGTATTAATATTAAACTTCCAATTATTATATATATTTCTAACCCAGCTTAATCCAATTCCACCAACAAACGCACCATTTTCTAGTCTTGTATTTTCAAACGGAAAATCATAATAGAGGTTATTTTGTGATAAATCAGTTTCTAGTGTGATTGAGCTGTATCTAACGCCACTTTGGAAAAAAACATCATCTATTATTTTATTTTTATAATTAACATAAAGTCCAAAAGAGTTTAACGACGAATTATTTGGATATCTTGTTGAAATTGGTAATGATGTAGAATCGTTAATATTAAAACTTGTAGCAAATGATCCGACATTATTATTAATCAGTTCTATGCCATATGTGATGTCGGAGCTTGGTGAAATCTTTTTAAAAAAATCGAGATTAAAAGAAAATATATCTAATTGCTCTTCTCTTGAATTTAAATAGATTTCGTTAAACTTTCTGCTGTTTCTACTCTCAGAAAATTTCTGAAATGCAACTCCAAATTTTAATTTGTCATATATCTTTTTTGATTTAGGATTAAAGTTTACTTGACTATTTATTAGCAGCCACTCTTGTGGGCCATAATACCATTCTGAATAATAAAGTCCTTGACCCTCTCCGGTAATAATTTGATTTTCATCATTTCTGATTAATCTGTCGTATCTAGGTATATTACTACTTTTTGAAAAATGAATCCCTAGATCGATATTTAAATTTTCTATCGGCTTATAAAAAAATTTTTGCATAAAATTTACTTGATCATAAGCTGTATTTCTTTGAACTCTTGAATTAGAATTTTGAACTAAGATATCCTCACCTGCATCATTTACACCAACGTAATTTGGCCTTAGATATTCTGATGGCCCATTTTTACCCATGGTTAAATTTCCAAACTGAGATTTTGAAAAACTTGATAAAAAAGCAACTTTTTGAAGTCCGTAATTAAAATCAAAGTGATACATTTTTTCAATAGTTGCAGAAGAATATCTAGAACGCAGATTAAGTTGTATTTTTGGGTCAGAATTATCTGATAGATTAGCCTTTTTTGTATAAAAATTCATTACTCCCCCAATAGCATCACTACCGTATAAGACTGATGCAGATCCCATTATCACTTCTGTATTTTCTACATTCAAAGGAGAAATTGAAATAATATTATGTATATTTCCTCCTCTATAAATTGCATTATTTAGTCTAACACCATCAACCGATAACACCAATCTATTGGTTGAAAGACCTCTGATCATTGGGCTTCCTCCACCTAATTGACTTTTTTGAATAAACACATAACCGCCTCTATCCAATAAATCCGCACTTGTCATTGGATTTGTGAATTTGATAGTAGACTTATTTATTTGTGTAACCTTTTTAGGCACCTCTCTAAATTTTTGTGAAAATTTTGATGCTGAGATCACTACCTCATCCAATAACTCATTATCATATAATAATGTAATAGTCTGATCAAGATTAGATTTAATAAAATTAAATTTCTCAAATCCGTATTGAATAATATTTATTGTATCTCCAACCGTGAAATTATCCAAACTTGCTATGCCATTTTTATCTGTGGTTATATAGTCATTTAAATTACTAAAAACTGAAGCGCCTATAATTGGCTTTCTGTTCTCGTCAATGACAACTAGAGATTGGGAAAAAACAGAAAATGAAAAAAAAAATAAGAAATAAAATTTGTTCACTATTAAAATAATTTTCTCAGAACCTCTAGTGACTTAATAGAGGTAAAATTTTCATTATGTAGTCTATAATACAAAATAATATTATCAAGTAATTTTTTTCTTTGCATTGGTGTAAAGGTTAGTGCATTTAAACCATCAAAATTTATGCCTAAAATCTTATTGAAGCAATCCAGCTCATCATCATAAATAATATAATCTGAATTCTTTTTATTTGTAAAAGAACCAGAGTGTAAATCAAAATATTGATAATCATTATTTTTCATTTCAGGATAAAAGCCCAAATACTTTGATAGATTAATAAGAAAAATAATATGAAATGATGAACTAAAAATATTTTTATCAAAGTATTTTATTGCATCTTCAATAAAATCATATAGCCTATAATCTTTCTGCTGGTGAATTAATATTTTTGAAAGTATTTCAGATAAAAAAATAATAATACTAATCTTCTTGAAATCGGTGTGGATAGTTTTAAGATTAGGTTTAATTTCAAATTCTTTGAAGTAGTGTAGAGATTTTTTTGTACTAAAATTAAATTCAATTTCTAATAAGCAAAGCTGTTGAAAATGATTTGATTTATTTTTTTTTGACCCACCTCGAACTATAAATGAGGTTAGGCCTAATTCTTTTACAAATAATTTGATAATTAAGTCATTATCCCTATACTTCATCTTAGTTAATACAATTGCACTTGAAGAAATAATCATTACCGAATAATCATTAATTTTAAAATCTTTGTTTCTAATGAATCTAAATCTGACATCATAATTATATAAACACCAGATGAAACCAGATTATTTCTTAAATTTTGACCATTCCAAAATGCAGTTCCTCCATCAATTTCTAAATTGAAATTTCTATACCTAGAATTAATATTTGACTGAGCTTCAGCAACTAAATTCCCCGCAATATCTATTATTTTGATATTTACATTTTGGGTTAAACCAGAAATCTTAATTTTTTCAATCTGAGTGTTATACCCAGGTCTTACTGGATTGGGATAAACATATGCATCTGAAAAATTTTCTGAGCTTGAGGAGCTTCCTGTTTTATAACTAACTAAGCCCTTATCTGTTGCAAAGTAAACCTTACCTTTAGTATCATTTATACTAATATCATTAATATTGTTTGAAGGAAGCGGTGAGTTATCTTTTGTGAAATGGTAAATTGTTTGTTGACCATTTGGTGAGAAATAAAACACACCAGATCCTATGGTCGCAACCCATTTATTATTTGCTCCATCGACTTCAATATCTGTTATATATTGTTGTTCTAATAACTCTCTAGGAATACCATCTTCCAAAATTACTATCTGTTGGGTAGTGACTACAGGTGTATCAAAAAAATTAGATGTATTATATAAAACTCTAAGACCTTGAATAGTGCCAATCCAAAGGTGGTTGTTATTATCAATAGCTATCGACTTCACATACGATGAGGGCATATTTGATTGGTCTTGACTAAATACTTTTCGTAATCTATTTGTTCCAGATTCATTGTTAAATCCTATTAAGCCAGATCTAAGGCCTGCAATCCATATATTTCCACTATTATCGATTTCAAGATCATTAAATCCTAGTTCATCCTGGAATCCGTCATCAATTATTTCAGTAAAATCATAACTATTCCATACATTACTTTCTAAACTAAATGATTTTAACGGACTATCAATTTTTGAATTTAAAATCCATAAAAGTCCATTTTGATCAAATTCTATATCAGAAATTCTTATACTTTCATAAGATGGGTCGTCTATGGTTAGAGATTCTAATCCACTGTTGTTATTATCAAATAATTCAATAATGTTTAAATTTTCAATTTCTAATAGACCTCCTTCAAAAGAACTTACAAAAATATTATCATTATTAAATGGGTTAATTGAAATATTATTAAGATTTACTGCTTGATTAGGTATACTGTCTTTGCTAATATTTAACCATGTTTTTGAATTTTCGTTATAATTACTCAAACCACTAAATTTCAAAGGATATGGATTAAAATACTCAGTATAATCACCATATGAAAGCCACGTTTTATTATTCAAAGTTTCAACAGAAAATACATCATTTTCTAATGGTCCCTCAGGTTTTAAATATGAAAAATTTCCTGTACTATTATTTATTTTTAAAACCCCTTTTTCGCTGGTTGCAATATATGTATTATTACCTTTTACAATTCCTTCGTTAAAGTTGGTTGAGTAAGCTTCCGATTCAATATTATTTAATAATTGCGTTAGTTGAATATTATAAATTAAGCAATCTTCCTCGTCAATAATTATAAATTTTGAATCTGACAATTTGATATTAATAATTTGATTTTCTAATGTTAGTAAATCTATTATATCATCATTATCAATACCTATTATGCTATTATCTGTATAGAAAAAAATATTATTACCATCATATAATAACTCTTTTACCGCTCCACCATATAAAACCTCCCAATTATTATAATCAATTAAATTTGAATTTATATCGGCGCGTAATATTCCAAAGTCTGGACTGGATGCATAAATAAAGTTTTGATGGATAGCTGTACTTGTTACATTAATTTGTGTTGCAAAATCTCCTATGTAATAAGTATCCCCAAACTCGTATCCGTTTAAGCTGTAGTTTGAAATACCGTAGCCAGTCGAAACAAGTAATTCATCATCATTTTGAAAAAAACTGTTAATTGTTTTTTTATTTGAAGGTATAGTTGGTTTATTTAAGATATCATAAATATTAATAATTGAATCCGAATTTAAATCAATGATTTGTATAAACCCTGTCTCGTAACCAATAGCTATAATATTATTAATTTCAGAATGATATAACGCTGAAATCTCATCACCTGATAATCCATTTAAAGTGTCAAATTTTTCAATTTGATTTGAAATAGTATTAAAAGAAAATATAGAATTATTAGAGGCAAAATAGATTAATGATTCGCTGTGATCAATAGCTGTAATTAAGTTGTAAGAAAAGTATGCGTCCCAATTTGAATAAAAAGATCTTTCAGCATCTATTGAAAGCTTATCTTGTTGAGCATAAAAAAAAACTGTTGTGAGGGACAAAAAATAAAAAATGCGGATTTTTAACATAAATTACTAGCAAATACTTCTTATAAACGACAAATATAGCAGTATAATATATATATATATATGCAAATTAGATTACTCCCTGTGCTAGCATTGCATCAGCAACTTTTACAAACCCGGCAATATTAGCTCCTTTTACATAATTCACATATCCGTTTTTCTGTTTTCCATGCTCAATACACGAATTATGAATATTTAACATTATTTCTCGAAGCTTTTGGTCAACCTCATCCCTTGTCCAATTATATCTTAGAGAGTTTTGCGTCATTTCTAATCCAGAAGTTGCAACACCCCCTGCATTAGCAGCTTTTCCTGGAGCAAATAGAATTTTTGATTTATGAAAAATTTCAATAGCTTCTTTAGTCGAAGGCATATTAGCACCTTCACTTACACACTTACATCCATTAAAAACAAGATTTTTTGCATCTTTTCCGTCTAATTCATTTTGAGTGGCACAAGGAAGCGCAATATCACTCTTTACAGACCAAGGAGTTTTTCCTTTTTTAAAAACTGCTTTAGGGTATTTTTTAACATATTCGTTAATTCTTCCCCTTTGAATATTTTTTAGATACATAATGAACTTTAATTTTTCTTCATCTATACCAGACGAGTCATAAATAAATCCTGACGAATCAGACATTGTTAATACTTTTCCTCCAAAATGTAAAACTTTTTCAGCAGCATATTGAGCTACATTTCCTGAGCCGGAAATAACAACCTTTTTACCCTTTATCCCATCATTTCTTTGGGCTAACATGTCCTGAACAAAATAAACAGTACCATAGCCTGTAGCTTCAGGTCTAATCAATGAACCACCCCAAGACATACCTTTTCCAGTGAGAACACCAGTAAATTCATTAGCAAGTTTTCTATATTGACCATACATATATCCGATTTCTCTTCCACCGACCCCAATATCACCTGCAGGCACATCGGTATTTGGGCCTATATGCCTATATAATTCTGTCATGAATGCTTGACAAAACCTCATGATCTCATTTTCACTTCTACCTTTTGGGTCAAAATCACTACCTCCTTTACCGCCACCCATTGGTAGGGTTGTTAAACTATTTTTAAAAACTTGTTCAAAAGCTAAAAATTTGAGTATACTCATATTTACAGATGGGTGAAATCTAAGACCTCCTTTATAAGGACCAATAGCAGAATTCATTTGAATTCTATAACCTCTGTTTACCCAAATTTCACCTTTGTCATCTACCCATGAAACTCTGAATGCCACAGCTCTTTCAGGTTCACACATTCTCATTAAAATATTTTTTCCATGATAAATGTCATTTTCAATTATATATGGAATTACAGTTTCGGCTACTTCCTCAACCGCTTGCATAAATTCAGGTTGGTGTCCGTCTCTTTTTCGAACAATATTTAAAAAAGCGTCAATCTTTCTTTTCATAATTAATAATTTACTAAGCCCAGAGATGGTAATATTAAATTTTAAATAAAATTAGCGATTTAAAATTCTTATTTAACTAAAAAAAAGGAGAATAATTAACAATTTTATAAAAATGCATTTTGAAGATCATTAATTAAATCATCAACATCTTCAATTCCAACGCTTAATCTTATCAAAGAGTCCGTAACTCCAGATTTTTCTCTTTCTTCTTTTGGAATACTTGCGTGAGTCATTGTTGCGGGATGCCCACATAATGACTCAACCCCACCAAGAGATTCAGCAAGAGTAAATAAGCGAAGTTTTTCAAGAAAATTTATTGTTTGCTCTTTGCTAAAATCTTTAATTCTAAACGATAGCATACCTCCGAAATCAGACATTTGTTTTTTTGCAACTTCATGATTTTTATGAGATTCTAAACCTGGCCAGTATACTTTTTCAACCATTTCATGGTCATTTAAAAAATGTGCAACTTTATGCGCATTTTCACAATGTCTCTCCATCCTTACATGTAATGTTTTAATTCCCCTTAAAGTCAAAAAACAGTCTTGTGGTCCAGGAACTGCGCCACTTGCATTTTGAATAAAATATAATTTTTCAGCAATTTCATCATCATTTAACATTAGAGCACCTAATACAACATCACTATGGCCTGCTAAATATTTAGTGGCAGAATGCATTACTATGTTAGCACCAAGATTTAAAGGATTTTGTAAATAAGGTGATGCAAATGTGTTGTCAACAACAAAAAGCAAATTATTAGACTTGCTAATTTTAGAAAGCGCCTCAATATCAAAAATATTTATCATGGGGTTTGTAGGGGTTTCAGCCCAAATAACCTTTGTTTTTTCATTTATTAATGATTCCACATCGTTAGTATTATGTAAAGACGTAAAATGGAATTTTACTCCGTATTTTTCAAAAATTTTGGTAAATAAGCGAAATGTTCCTCCGTATAAATCGTTTGTACTTATTACCTCATCCCCAGGGCTCAATAATTTTATAATTGCATCAATTGCTGCTAAACCAGAGGAAAATGCAACTCCGTATTTTGCATTTTCGAGACTTGAAAATGAATTTTGTAAAGCGGTTCTTGTAGGGTTGTGAGTTCTAGAATATTCAAAACCTTTATTTACCCCAGGGCTTTGCTGGGCATAAGTTGATGTTTGATAAATTGGCTGCATAACAGAGTTAAATGCAGGATCAATCTTTTGCCCTCCGTGAATAGTTTTGGTGTTAAACTTCATAATTCTTTGAATTAAATGATTGCTTATTAGCTGCAAACAAATGTATAGATTATCTTTAGAATTCAATCAATTTTAATGGACAAAAGAATCCTGGCGCTTTTTGCAGCATTAGTAGCTACTTCAATTTTTGGATTCAATCATACAATTGCAAAAGAATTGATGCCTGACGTGTTATCCCCAAATGCATTATTATATTGTAGAGTTCTTGGAGCGGCAATATGTTTTTGGATTATTTCTCTGTTTTCTAAAAATGAAAAAATAGATTTTAAAGATTTTAAATTAATAATAACATGTGCGTTTTTTGGAATGGGTTTGAATATGATTACGGCTCTTAACGGTTTATATAATTCAACCCCAATAAATAGTGCAATTATTACAACACTTGCCCCTATTTTTATATTTATAATTTCAGTTATTTTATTAAAAGAAAAAATTACGAAAATTAAATATTTGGGAGTATTTATCGGATTTATTGGGACGTTAACCTTAATTCTTTTAAATGAAAAATCAATAGCAAATGCGCCAAATATAAACCTAGGAAATTTTTATTTTTTTATTAATAGTCTTTCATATGCGATATATTTTGTTTTAGTCAAGCCACTGACAAAAAAATATAGTATGATAACCATAATGAAATGGCTATTTCTTTTTTCCATAATTATCAATATCCCTTTTGGATTATTGGAGTTTACGGAAATTGCATGGGCTGAAATCTCAAAAAATTCTTTGATCAAAATTTCTTATGTTGTCTTTTTTACTACATTTTTAGTTTATTTATTAAATCTTTATGCTTTAAAAAATTTGAAAGCTTCAACTGTTGGTATGTTTATCTACCTCCAGCCTGTAATAGGTATTTTATTTGCCATATATAGAGGTGTAGATAAATTGACTGTGGCTGATATGACTTCAGTTATACTAGTTTTTGTTGGTGTATATTTGGTTTCTAAAAGATCTATCCAAATTACTTAAAATCTATTCATATATTTGCTTAATATTTCATCTGAAATGATTAAATCAATGACTGGCTATGCCAGTGAATCTTTCGTAATTAATACAACAAAATTCCTTGTTGAGATAAAGTCTGTCAATAGTAAAAATATAGATTTATCAATTAGAATTCCTGAAATTCTTAAGTCATATGAAAATGATTTAAGAAAAAAATTAACCAATAAACTCCATCGTGGTAAAATTGAAATGAACGTAAGTACAGGGGGTAAATTTAGCAAGGAAGATATAAGTTTTAATAAAGAAATCATTAAAAAATATATTAAAGAACTGAAAAGAATAGATAATAATGAAGTTGCAAATTATTTAAAAATAGCTATGGGCTTACCAAACGCCTATGAGTCAAAATCTGCAGAATTAAATAATATACAAACTAAATCTCTGTTGAATAAAATCTATTCTATTATAGCTAAAGTTGATACTTTTAGGAAAAAAGAAGGGTTAGAAACTGAAAAGGATATTAAGGATAAAATTTCTAAAATCAAGAGTTCACTAAATCAAATTAAAAAAATTAAAAAAGAAAGGATTACAAAAAAAAGAAAAAAACTAATTGCAGAACTTGGTAAAATCAAGCTTGAAATTGACAATAACAGATTTGAGCAAGAAATGATATACTACTTGGAAAAATTTGATATAAATGAGGAAATAATTAGATTAAAAAGTCATTTAATTCTTTTTGATGAATCAATTAAATCCAAAGTTCCGGTTGGTAAAAAACTTGGTTTTATCTGTCAAGAAATCGGAAGAGAGATAAATACTCTTGGCTCAAAAGCTAACGATGCTGTCCTTCAAAAGCATGTAATTGATATGAAGGAAAATTTAGAGAAAATTAAAGAAAACATTTTAAATATTCTTTGATGAAAAGATCAAAATTTATAGTGATAGCTGCACCCTCAGGATCTGGAAAAACTACTATTGTACATAAACTACTTAATGAGAAAAATCTAGGATTGTGTTTTTCAATTTCAGCAACTTCTAGAGAGCCAAGAAAAAACGAAAAAGACGGAGAAAATTATTTTTTCATTTCTAAAGAGGAATTCATGAGTAGGATTAGTAATGATGAATTTGTTGAATGGGAAGAAGTCTATAAAGGGGTGTTTTATGGTACATTATTTTCAGAACTTGAAAATGCAAAAGAAAAAAATTTAATCTTTGATATAGATGTAATAGGTGGTTTAAATATCAAAAGAAAGTTTAAGGACCAATCATTAACTATTTTTATAAAACCCCCAAGTTTAGATGAACTTGAAAAGAGACTCAAGAATAGAAATTCTGAAACTGATTCAAATATTAAAATTAGAGTGGATAAAGCTAAAGATGAAATGCTATTAGCTTATAAATTTGATTATATTGTTGAAAACGATATTCTTGAAAAAAGCTATAAAGAAGTTTTCAAATTAGTAAATAATTTCATCAATGAATAAAAAAAAAGTTGGTTTATTCTTTGGAACTTTTGACCCTATTCACAATGGTCATCTAAAAATTGCAGAATATATTATTGATGAAAAATTAAATGATGAAGTTTGGTTGGTTGTTACACCAGAAAACCCCATTAAACAAGACAGTAAAATATCAAACTTTATGCATAGATTCAATATGGTTGATATTGCTACGAAAAAGTATGATAATATAATGCCAAGTGATTTAGAAGTTAATCTCAAAAAGCCAAACTATACCATTGATACTTTGGAATATATTTCAAATAAATTACTGGAAATAGAATTTAGCTTAATCATTGGTGAAGACAATTACAAAATTTTTGATACATGGAAAGATTATAAAAAAATTCTAAAAAATTATAAGATTTTCATTTATCCAAGAAAGGGAACCCTCAAAGAGAGTGCGCATATAATTAATGAAAATGCTATGTACATTGGAGGTCCAAGAATTGACTTAAGTTCAACAAATATTAGAAACATAGTTTCAAAAAAAGCCAAGCCTAAAGATCTAATTTCTAAAAATGTTATGCAATATATTAGTACCAATGAATTATATCAATGAAAAAAAATGAATTAAAATTTGGAGTTATTGGAAGTGGCAGTTGGGGAACCGCATTAATAAAAATACTTTCCGAAAATAATGATGAAATTAATTGGTATATCAGAAATAAACAAAATATTGATTTTATTTCTAATAACTCTCATAATCCAAACTATTTAAGCTCTGTAGAACTCAAAATAAAAAAATTAAAAATTTCTGAAAATATAAATGATATCGTTAGTAATTCCGATGTAATCATCATTGCTGTACCGTCTGAATATGTTAATGCAGAAATGAAAAAAATTAAAGTTAATATTTCTGACAAAATTGTTATTTGTGCTTTGAAAGGTTTAGTTCCAGAAACAAATCTCTTATTTGGTGAGCACATGCAAAAACACTTTAGTGTTTCTAAAAATAATTTTCTAGTTATTGGTGGACCTTGTCATGCTGAGGAAGTTGCATTAGAAAAGTTATCATACTTGACAATCGGATCTTCAAACCTAAATTTATGTAAACTTGTTTCAGAAAAATTTAAATGTAAGTACATAAATGTAAAATCATCTGATGATGTGATTGGTATTGAATATGCAAGTATGCTTAAAAATATATTTGCCTTGGCAGTTGGTATTTCAAACGGTTTAGGATACGGAGATAATTACCAAAGCGTTTTAGTTAGCAATTCAATTAAGGAGATGAAAAGATTTATTTCTAAAAGACATAAAATAAAAAGGAATATAAACAATTCAGCATATTTAGGGGATTTATTAGTAACTGGATATTCTTCATTTTCAAGAAATAGAATGTTTGGAAATATGATTGGTAAAGGTTATACAGTTAGGGCCGCACAATTGGAAATGAAGATGGTGGCAGAGGGATATATTGCTACAAAAAAAGCTTACTTATTAAACAAAGAAAATAATAAAAGAGCCAAAACACCAATCATAGATGCGGTCTATAAAATTCTTTATAAAAAAAGAAGTGCTAGAAAAATATTTAAAGAATTAAGCTATATAATTTCTTAAAACGAAGATCTAAATTGTTCTAAGAACCTTACATCATTTTCACTTAAAAGTCTAATATCATCTATTTGATGTAGTAAAAGAGCAATTCGGTCTATTCCAAGGCCAAAAGCAAATCCTGAATATTCTTTAGGATCTATGTTACAATTTTCCAAAACATTAGGATCAACCATTCCACAACCCATTATTTCTAGCCAACCTGTTCCTTTTGTCATTTTATAGTCAGTTTCATTATTAAGGCCCCAATATACATCAACTTCTGCACTAGGCTCAGTAAATGGAAAATAAGAAGGCCTGAGTCTAATTTTAGACTTACCAAAAAGTTGAGTTGTAAAGTATTCTAAAGTTTGTTTTAGGTCAGCAAAACTTACGTCATTATCAATACACAATCCCTCTATCTGATGAAAAAAACAATGAGAACGTGCTGAGATTGCCTCATTTCGATAAACTCTTCCAGGAGAAATAGTTCTTATTGGCGGTTTATTATTTTCCATATATCTGACCTGAACTGAACTAGTGTGGGTTCTTAATAAATAATCAGGGTTCTTTTCAATAAAAAAAGTATCCTGCATATCTCTTGCAGGGTGGTGCTCAGGAAGATTTAAAGCACTAAAGTTATGCCAATCATCCTCAATTTCTGGCCCTTCACTAATTGTAAATCCAATTTTAGAAAAAATATCAATAATTTGATTTTTAACAATTGATATTGGATGGCGAGAACCAATTTCTACAGGATCTCCAGGCCTTGAAATATCATTAATTTTTAAATTGTCAGATTTTTTAGAATTATTAGATTTTAAATTATCAACTTTTTGTTGAGCAGAATTTTTTAGTTCATTTAATAAACTGCCAAATTTCTTCTTTTCGTCACTTTCTAATGATTTAAATTCAACAAAATATGAATTCAATAGACCTTTTTTTCCTAAATACTTAACCCTGAATTTTTCGATTTCAGTATCTGAATCAGAGTTAAAATTTAGAATATCCTCTAAATCTTTTTTTATTTTATCTTCCATTACTTTAATAGTACCAAATTTATGAAATCTTAATTATAAATTTCTGATACTAATATAAAGAAGTTAATATTTATTAAATTAACGTTGATTAATAATTTGTTATGGGCTACTTAGATATTTTTTTAAGTTTAATAATAGCTTGGGGGGCTTATAATGGATTTTCTAAAGGACTAGTAATCGAACTTGCATCAGTACTTGGTATCATTTCAGGAATATACTTGGCAAAAAATTTCTATCCCCAATTAGACATAAAACTAAAACCAATATTTGAATCTGAATCAGTTTTTATTTCTATTCTATCATCAATGATAATATTCTTAATTACTATTATGGTATTTAAAGCTATAGCTAAGCTATTAACGAAGTTTTTAAAACTTATTGCTCTTGGTTTATTGAATAGAATAATAGGAGCTGTTTTTGGGATAATAAAGTCAGTTCTGTTATTATGTATTATTGTTTTTATATTTTCAACGATTAACAATATCACCTCTGCAATAGATAATGCAACACTAAATCAATCTTTTCTATACTCCAATATTGAAAGGATAAATGATATTATAATTGATAATACTTATAATGAAAATGGTAATGAAGAATGATGAAGATCAATCACCAAGTTACCTTTAATTAACTTGTATCCAAAGGTATATTCAACCTTAACTACTATCCCACTAGTATCAGTAAAAAAATAATTACCCATTGCAATTGCCCTTTCATTTTCAATTATAAAGCCTGAGTTAGCAAATTTAACATCAACCCAGGGTTTCATTGCAAAACCTTCATCCTCCGAACAGAATGAATTACTTCCTCCTAAAAAGTAAGATAATGCCATTTGAAAATTTGGTCTAAACTGCTCCTCTGCAGCTTTTGTTGGTTTAAATAATACATCACTATTTTCAAAGTCATAATGGGTTTTCAAAAATGATTTAGTGAATTCAAGACATTCTGATTGATTATCTTTTAAGGCTCCTATTTTTACGATTCCGTCACCCCATTTCCTTTGAGATTCATGAATTTGACTCTTTGTTATCATATCATTTTGATTTGATCATTCTTAATCCAACCTTCTTGACCATTTACTAATTTTATTTTTACCCACACATCATTAAAATTATCAATAATTCTTACCTTAGTTCCTAAATGCAAAGTAAGTAAATTCTCACTTCTTTCATTAGGATCAGCCTTTATTTCAATTTTTGTTGAAAAAATAATAGCATATTTTTCAAGATGATTTTTTTCGTAGGTATTTATACTAATCCAAGCTGTCAAAGAAATGAGGATAATTATAAAAAATAGAGAAGTAAATGCAGTTCTTTTAATAATTGGTTTATTTGAAAAGAAATAAATTAGGAAGAATAAAAGAAAGATAAAAGAAAGTAATATCAGTGCTGTACCCCATGATGAATAATCTAAAAGATTTGATATTTTATTTAATTGCTTATCTATAAATGAAGGTGGAACTACTGCGATATCATCTATGAGCGCATTTTTAACCATATTCAAATTATTAATCACCTCATTACCTGAAGAATCAAGCTTTAATGATTTTTCATAATTCAAAATACAATTAGCAATATCATTTATCCTATAGTAAGCATTTCCAATATTGAAATACAACTCTGGGGAATGAACGCC
>CENX01021524.1_pt1 | contig 15220 bp, 27 predicted proteins | sample 361321 | NCBI WGS metagenome assembly CENX01 (sample SAMEA2619678, study PRJEB7988) | marine metagenome | isolation source: saline water (ENVO:00002010), including | reverse complement strand
AATTTAGGGTCTAGTATTAAATACGGACCACATGGTAAAAGAAGAAAGACTAAGGCTTTTTCTACTAAGTCCAAACGAACTAAATACAAAGAACTAATAAGTCAACAACAAAGACAATATGATAGAATTGTATCTGAGTTAAAAGTTGAAGACTATCCTTCTTATCAAGGAAAGACAGGTGACTTGTCACATATGTGTAAACAAGAACCTATGCAATACACAGGAGAAAGAAAACTTCTAGGTATTGCAGTCATGCATAAGAGTAATCTTGTGCCAGTCTTTGAAGAAGAAGTAGGAGAGAAAGGTCAATATGCAAAAGACCTTGCTCGTATGAGACGATAAATAACCACATATATTATGGAGATATAATGGAAGAAAACAGATTCGCAGGTGACATTCCCGAAAGACTAGAAGATACTTATGGTGGTCTTCATCACATGACACAACTCAATGTAGTCATAGTTAAAACTCAACACGACCAAGATTCAATAGATAAGGTCAATGCAATACAAACAAATCTATACAAACATAGAGTAGATGTAATATTACCTTTTCTCAATTTAAATCTATATTGTTACACTGATAATGATGAAGGATTAGAAACAAACTTTGGTATGAAGATAATACCATTGACTAAAAGAGACGATATCACCAATGATGAGTTCTATAAGTTAGATTTGTTTAGACAATCTGCCTGGGATTCAGAACACATGGTTGTTATCCACGATATCAATCTTATGCCTGTTGAACTATGTCAAAAGTATTATATTGAAAGAATACCAATGGCAGGAGAGATAGGTGATTTACCACCACATATACAATTGACTGCAGAAGACATGGTAGAGATAAGAGACAATAAACTACCATATCTTGGTGTTACTCAATCATGGTGGGAAGACACACCACAAATCACAGGAGACTTACTCAGATTCAATGGTAACGACTGTATGGATTTAAGAAAGGATTCATATACACCAGAAGAACAAGAGAAAGGATTAGGCCAATACATCACCGACAACTTCAAAGGTAAGAAACTTGCACCAAGTCCTGGTGTTATATCACCATGGACAATTAATGATAATGAGGCGAATTCAGAATTCAATAAGACATGGGATGCAAAGGTATTACCATTATTTCCAGGGATATGGGATGGTGCTCCAGGTGCAGAAGGCTTAGAAAACATGGAGAGTGCATTCGTATACTTTAACCATGAATGGAAACGAATCAACCGTCATTGTAGATTCCTCAAAGTCAATGGAGATGGTCTCAGACAAGACCTATACCTCAGACTATGGGTTTTATAAACAAGTTTAATCCAAAAACACACAAACAAGAATATTCATTCTTTACACCAGAAGAATGCACACGCATATCGAAGATACTACTACGCGACGAACCTATGGTTCTGAATATACCAAACAACGAACCATCAGAGTATTATACAGGAACAACAAATCAATTTAATGTTTATAACTGGTTAGACAATCCAGATATGATTCAATTTGACATTCCGAAGAGACTCTTTACGCTTCCCGAGTTCCGACAAGAGAAAGTATTATATGTCCAATGTTGGGCGAATATACTCCGACAAGGAGATAAGATACCTAACCATACACATGCTAATGAATACCATACAGAGGAAGAACAATTCTATGCCTCAAACACCTTTATAAGTGGTCCGACAACTACAGGAACATACTACAACGACGCCTACGAGCGTAATGAGATTGGTCAGATGCAACTCTTAGGTAGTCAGGTAACACATGGAGTCAGAACACATATGAGTCATACTCCGAGAATATCAATGGCGATGGACATATACCATGATAAACACCCTATTATAGAGAATGCAATAAGGTCATCAGATACCACCTTTATATCATCTATGAGTATATCCGATAGAATGAAGAGAGTGCAAAATAGATATTTAATATAATTTCTCAGAGTCCAGTCAGTCTTTAATATAATTACACACAACGACACACTATTACACACATTATATTCATTTCCCTGTGGATAATTGTATGTGAGAAAAAACATGGTTTCAGTGAGTATGTTAAGAGATACAAAACACATTTTTAACGAAGAGGCAAACGCGTCTGGAACCCCTATGGTTACTACGCTCCTGAGAGTCACAGAGGGTCTCAGAGAGCATGAGAGCCCCCTCTCCAGCCCCTGTGGTTGCAAGGTTCCTAAGGCGTTGCCAATGCTGTTCAGTTTTTGATATACTAGTACCATGATAAAAGCAATTAAAAAACATGGGTTACTAGATATGGACTTTGTCCTTCCTATACTATCCATTACTATACTACTTGTAATAAAGGATTTAATATGATAAACGGCATTAAAGGGTTTCATATAGCATCTAATATACCTGTTGAAATACCTCTTAATAGTAAAGAGATGCAACTGGCTTTAGATAATGGACCTAGACAAAATGACTCGTGGGAACTAATGAATGGTTCTGTTGTGTCTCGTGGCGAGATGAATATTATTGGTGATATAGAGATTGATTCTATAGTTATCAATGGTGTTGAGAAGAATTTTCACTAAAAACCACTTGTAATACACCTCTATATGGTGTATAATAGATGTATAAGAAGCGAAATTGACTAGTGAATATGTTCGTGGATTGCAAAGAGGTTAAGTCACTAGAGAGGTAGACTGAGAATGCCAAGGGTACATGAGAGAGATACCCACCAGTTAAGCGGAGATGGTGTAATGCAACACGCGACAATACCATTGTTGAGTTCATAGTTCAAGTCTATGTCTCCGCTCCAGTTATATAGTCGGAGAGCCGTGTGGTTACTGCATCTCCGAAGGCGTTGCCAAAGATAACGATTTATGTTATAATGGATGGTTATGTGAACGCTTGTGAGGCGTTGCCAATGCGTGAGAAAAATGATATAATAGAGGGTACGACTGTTAGTTTGTATAGAGGCGATAAGAGAATCGCATCGAACCTGAGACTCATGGAGGCATTTAAACAGGCCAGAGAGTATCTCACAAGGGGTATACGAGTGGACATCGTTAGAGAGAACCTAGGAGAGTCCTAAGAACAGTATTTAAGGGACCGTATATCGTGGTAGAAGAGAGTAAAGAGCGTATCAAAGCGTGAATAAAGAATTTTTTTCCGGTATATTTTTTTTATGGAGACTAAAATTATGAATACAGTATTTACATTAATAGGCAAATGTGTCTGGTTTCTTATCAAATACACCTTGTATGTTCTTGGTGCCGTTGTTATAATGGCTATATTATTAGACGGAGGGTACCTTGGGTAAACAGGAATTTGACAAAAAAGAGTTAGAGAACTCTAAAAGAATCTTTAAATCAGCGACTCCTAAGTATGAGTTGTCATGGTATGTTAAGTGGATTAGTAGTTTCTTTATACTAATCTCTATGAGTATGCGTGGTATACCTGAGTATCAGTTCTTAGATTTATGTTTCTCACTAGTAGGAGTAAGTGGGTGGTTATTAGTAGGTCTATTATGGAAAGATAGAGCATTAGTATTATTAAATGGAGTAGGTGTCGCATTATTAATTAGAAATATATTCGAGGTTATTATATGATAGAATTTTTATTTACATTACCTTTCACTATCTTTATGTTTGGTATAAAGTGGTTCGGTTCGTTCCTAGTGTGGGTCGGAATCGTAGTATGGGTATGGTCGAAACGCGTAGATGTGTGGGACAGTATCGTTGATTTATATGAGTGGTTTAAATCACTACTAAATAGAAGATAATGGATTTATATATCTTACACTTTATCTTTATTTCTATCTGTGCAGGTGGTTCATTTGCATGGGGTTTCATGGCAGGTGAAAAGAATGGTAGTCAACGAACAATTGAATTGTTTTTAGATGATAAGTTAATAACAGAGAAACAAATCCGTGATAACTACATAAACAAATAGGATTTAGTATGAAAATAGTTGGCGTAAACATATCACACGACACATCAGTCGCAGAAGTAGAAAACGGAAAATTAATATCATGCCACGATGAGGCACGATTTAGAAGACACAAATATTGGGACCCCGATAAATTAGATGAAGACCACGATAGAGGTCTACAATGCATAGTGCAGGCAGGTATAGAAGAACCTGACCATTTAATCTTTGCAACATTCGATAGACGCAATGTTATCTGGCACATAGATGGTTCTTTAATAGAAGATAGGTTACTTGCAGAAGAGTTTGCAAAAGATTGTCAAGCAGAACAACTCACATTTGATAGAATTAAGATACTAGAAGAGAAGTATCAGAACCATTTAGAGGTTGAGTTTCTTCAAGACGGTGATTCAGACATGCGTGTTGCAGATATGATTAATGATTATCATTGGCAGAAACCTGCATATCATTTAGAACCTGAACATCATTTCTATCATGCAGAGTGTTGTTATCATTTAAGTCCTTATCTGAAAGACAACGAAGATGCGATAGCAGTTGTATGGGATGGTGGTGGTGCCATGCGATTGTTTGATGATTATCCTGGATATCAAGAGATTGAAACAATATATCGTTGCAGACCTGGTGTTGAACCTCATCTACAATGGCAAAAATTATCCAATCATCGTGTCTGTATGGACATAGGTTGGCAGTTTGCAAACCAAGGTATCGACCAGTTTCATTGTCCCGAAGACATACTTACTACATCAGAAGACGGTGTCGAGTTAGTCATTACAAGTAATCCATCAAGTGGTATGAACTTTAGTCAGATGAGTGTTGCGTTAGGTGCCGATACATTCGGTGGGGCTGCCGGTAAAGTCATGGGTATGGCCTCGTATAGTGCAGGTGTAAACACACACCAATTCTGGTCTAACTTCTCAGTTGCACAACAACTCGAAGAAGATACACTGAAAGCATCTATCGAAACAATTCAAAAGGCAGTAGATTTAAATCCTGATTGTAAGAACATCGTTCTAAGTGGAGGATACTCTCTCAATTGCACGAATAATTATAAGTATCTTGATGCCTTTCCTGACCATCAATTCTTTGTGGACCCGATTCCACATGACGGTGGTACGGCTGCTGGGGCAGCTCTATGGTTTGAAAGAGAAGTATTAAGAGCAGAAAGTCAGGAGAATCAAAATGATTAGAACAGAAATATTAAGAGATTTAGATGTTGTAATAGAATTGTTAACTGAGAAAGAACAAATCGTTGCAATCTTTCAAGGCCAATCAGAATGGGGACCTCGTGCATTAGGTAATCGTAGTATATTATTTGACCCACGACATCCACAGGCAAAACAAATCGTTAACAAAGTAAAGATGCGAGAAGACTATCGACCATTTGCAGGTTCAGTTATGTTAGAACATGCACACGAATACTTTGAAATGAAACAACTCAAAGAATCTCCATGGATGTCCTTTGCGATACAAGCAAAAGAAAAGGCCTACAAAGAGATACCTAGTTTAGTTCATGCAGACGGCACTTGTCGTATACAGACAGTTACAAGAGAACAGAACAAAAACTATTATGAACTGATAGAAAGGTTCTATGAGATTACAGGTTGTCCAATGATATTCAATACATCATTCAACCTAGGTGGTGAGGCATTAGTAGAAACAATCGAAGATGCAATCAATACATGTCAACAGAGTCAGATTAATTATCTGTATATACCTGAAGACCAGAACTTTAACATACCTTATAGTATGATTAAACCTAAAGACCCAAAGATATTCCTTGATGGTGAAGAGTCAGAAGACTAAATAGGTGGTGTGATAGAAGTAACAGATACAGCAATACAAAAACTACTTGAAAAGAAAGTCGATAATATACGACTAGGTCTAACAGGTGGTGGGTGTGCTGGTTACGAATACTTTATCGAACATGCAGAGAATATAACCGATAGTGATACATTGATTGACTACGGTAAGTTTAATGTAGTAGTAGATAATATGTCAGCCCCTTATTTGAGTGGTTCAACCTTTGATTGGATACAAGAGGGACTAAATGAATATTTTAAAATTATTAACCCAAAAGAAGTTTCTTCTTGTGGGTGTGGAGTGAGTGTGCAGTTTAATGAAGACCTCATCGGCTAAAGCAAAAGGCAGAAGACTACAACAATGGGTTGCAAAGATGTTAGTTGAACATCTAGGTGCAGACGAAGAAGATTTAGAATCAAGACCTATGGGTTCTAGTGGTGAAGATATCATCATGGGAAAACAGACTAGACAAATCTTTCCATATAGTGTAGAATGTAAGAATCAGGAAAAGGTTAATGTCTGGTCATCATATGAACAGGCAGAATCAAACTGTAAAGGGTATGAACCCTTAGTAGTAATTAAAAAGAATGGCAAGAAACCACTTGCTGTAATAGATGCAGAATACTTTGTGGAGTTGCATAACAAATGATTAGAAGTTTCAACGAGATAACTTTACATGAAGACAAGGATAATAATAATCCTTATCGTCTGGTTGTTCTCGCCGAAAAACCGAAGAAATCAAACCCTAAAGCCACAAGTGCAAAGATAGTTAAACTTGCAACGAAACTAGGACATGAAGTGTATGATTGTAGAATCAATGGTGCATTTATCATGCGTGATGAGAAGACTGGTCAATTAACAATTCATAGAGAAGACGATTCATTTGGATTTGAAATCGATGAAGATACAGTTGTTCTTATTCGTGGTGCAGTTGGTAAAAAGGATTCATATCTGGATTTAATATCTCAGTTAGAGAGATATGGTATTCCTGTTTGTAACTTTAGAGAAACAATCGAAGTATGTGGAGATAAATTCAGATGTTATCTTCGACTACAAGAGATTGGTATGAATCAACCTAAAACTGTATTGATACCAAATGCAGAAAAAGAATCAGTAGATACGGCACACGAGGCCTTGAAGAATGATTTCCCTATGGTGTTAAAGACACTACAAGGAAGTAAAGGTGTTGGTGTTCTATTAATTGAAACAGAAAGGTCATTACAATCAACAGTTCAGTTGGTTTATAAGATTGACCCTTTTGCAGATATACTATTACAAGAATACATTGAAGTCGACTTTGATGTTAGATGTATTGTTGTGAATAAAGAAATCGTAGGTGCGATGAAAAGACCTAAGATTATTGACGACTTTAGAAGTAATGTCTCACAAGGTTCTGAACCAGAAGAGATTAAACTTACAGAAGTTGAAGAAGAGGCCGTCTTACAGGCAGCCAAAGCGGTGAACGGACAATGGGTTGGTGTAGACTTTATGCCAGCAAAGAACAGAGATAAAGATGCACCTTTCATTATCGAAGTTAACCATTCACCTGGTACCGAGGGTATCAACAAAGTAATAAAAGGTGATGTTAATAAAATTGTTTTAGAAAATCTTTTAGATAGAGATTCATGGAAACGAAGTGCAACAGAATGTGGTGTATTAGAAACATTAGAAGTTGAGAAACAGGAACTAACTGTTAAGATGGATACTGGTAATAATACAACGACTTGTGCCTTGCACGCCGATGACTTGACTGTAAAAAATAAGGTGGTTACATGGACCACTGATGGAGTAAAATATAAAAAACCTTTACATCGATATGTAGAGTTATTAAAACCCGCCGAGAAAAGACCGGTCGTTCTATTGGAAATAAATTTTCTAAATACTGTTTATGAAGTTGAAGTCTCATTAGATAAAAGGAATCAAATACCATTCCTTGCTAATAGAGATTTTATGAAGAGAGCAAACTTAATGATAAATCCTGCTCGTAAATTTATGTTGACAAATAGAAACGATGAACACAAAGACGGTTAATATCCAAGAACGAATGCGAAACAAGGCCATTGATGCCTTAGACCTCGTTGAGTTTGAAATTGATAAACTCATGGATAAACAACAAGTTCCTTTTTCTATGTATAAGTATCTTCGAGGTTTAGGATACTCTAGTAAAGTGGTCACATACATGAAAGGTTTCACAAGTGAAATGCAATACGAAATAAAGAATGAAGAGAAGTGTGAACAGTTAGAAGAAGCATATAGTTTTCTTACAAAAGGTCAGAAGACTAAAGTCTTAAAGAAACTACAATCATTCGAAGACGATATAGAAAAGTATTGTGATGAATATAAACCTATTAGAAAGCCTAGAATCAAAACACCCGCACAACAAGTTAAGAAACTACCATATCTTGCAGAGTGGGACAAATATAAATCCATAAATCCAGAGGAAATCATTCGTGCATCGATGTTGTTTGGATACAACACATCCACAAAGAAACTTACCATGTTTAAATCATATGGTGGTTTAAGAGTAATCGGTAGTAAAATAATGGATGCAGACGAATGTATAGAAAAGACCTTGACAGATTTGAAATTACTTGATAGACTGGTATCAGGTGGTAATATTATTGCTAAAGGTTTCATGGATGAAATACCTCGTTCTAAAGAGAAAGAAGGAAACAATAGAATTACTAAGAATACATTATTAATAAAAGTGATAAGATGATACTAATAGATTTTACTCAGACCATAATTGCTGGTCTGATGGCACAACTCAAAATGAATGACGGTGAGATACATGAAGATATGCTCCGTCATATGATACTGAACTCAGTAAGAAATTACAGTAAGAGATACTCAAACGAATACGGTGAAATAGTTCTATGCACCGATGCAAGTAATCCTTGGAGACGAGAATACTTTCCCCAATATAAAGCAAACAGAAAGAAGACAAGAGAAGCATCTGATATGGATTGGAAACTTATCTTCGATACACTACAGAAAGTTAAAGAAGAAATAAGGGACAACTTTCCCTATCACTACCTGTATGTCGAAAGATGTGAGGCTGATGATATCATTGCAGTTCTAACTAAACATTCAAAGGAACCAGTCCTAATTGTCTCAGGTGATAAAGACTTTCAACAGTTGCAGAAGTATGACTATGTCAGACAATGGTCTCCTAATCTCAATAGGTTCGTTGATGTAGATGATGCAGATACATTTCTAAAAGAACATATTCTTAGAGGAGATAAGTCAGATGGTATACCAAATATACTGAGTGCTGATAATTGTTTAGATGAGGGTATCAGGCAAACACCTTTGAGAAAACCTATTGTAGATAAGTATCTCAGGATTAGTATTGAAAAGGACGATAAATACTATAGAAACTATTTAAGAAATCAAACATTAATTGATTTAGAATTTATACCAGAAGATGTTGTGAGTAGTATTCTTACAGAGTTTGGTAATTCTACACCACCTAGTGGCAAGGTGTTTGACTATCTTAGAGAGCATAGATTAAATGAATTGATGGATAACATTGGTGATTTTACAAATTATAACATGGTGAGGACCTAAATTATGACAGAGAAAAAAAGAGGAAGAGGGAGACCTAAGGGTGCTCCTAATAAACCTAAAATGGACTTGGTAACAGAAAGAGTCAATCTGCCTAACGGTGCTGATGTATATGAAATATTATGTCAAGCAAACATCGTTGCAGAGTCAGATGTACCAACTGCAGTTAACGGTTTAAAAATATTTAACGATAGAAATGGTGCGGTGAAACCAGTCTTACAATGGTTGTTTGATTCAAATATCAATTCAACATTACCTGAAGGAGAAACTCCTTACAAAAAGAATGATGCACCTGATTCATCGTTAACAGAAACAGCATTAAGATTTGAGTTTAAGAAGTTCAAATACTTTGTGACTGAACAAGTTCCACAGGCTCGTAGAGAAACTATGTGGATTGAAATGCTTGAGGGTATGCATCCCAAAGAAGCACAAATGATTGACTTGGTTAAGGATAAGAAAAATCCATTCCCTAACATAACAAAGGAAGTAGCGTCAGAAGCGTTTCCTGAGATACAAGTTTAAATAAATATTAATGTCGCCAGAGACTATACATAACGAAAAAGGAAGTTTAGAATTAACTTCGATGTATAAACTTCTAGTCGAGTGCGACTCCATGGATTTTTAGGATATATTATGGCAGACGAAATTTCACAATTTGCAAGCGAAGTTCCAGAACTCACTGAGTTGGAACGAATCACACAACGAATCAATAACTTTACTATAGGATTAAAACCTGCGAATGCAGAAGTAGTTAATCAAGTAATGCAGAAAGGATTAACAGCAGGTAACTTTCAATTAAATGACTTAGACGCTTTAGTTTCGGTTAGAGAAGATGTTAACAAAGGTCTTATAGAATATAATACCCAAGTTCAACAGGCCTCTAAGAGACTAGAAGAATTACAAGCAATCGAATTGCAGAATGCAAAAGATTTAGTTGCAAAGAATCTAGCAGATAAAGATATACAAATCGATGCAGAAAGACAGGCTAAAAAATTAGTTGAGAAAGAGAAGAGAATTGTCGAAGAAGAAAACAAAATTCTTAAAGCAAAACTCGAAACACTTTCATCGATTGATAATAATGTTACTTCAAAACCTATACAAGACTTATTAGATGAATCAAGACAGGCAGCTGAACACGCTGCGTCTGGTGGGACAAAGTCTAAAGCATGGGATATGATTCGTTCATCAAGACCTACTACAGAAGATGAAAGTCTTCAAGAAAAGATTGAAGAAACAAAGAAAGCTTTTAAAGACTTTGAAGAAGAATCTAAAGTTGTAGAAACACCTGCATTACAAGATGATGTATCTTTCACACCGAAAGGAACTACAACAGAATCATTCTATGATGAAGTAGAAAGAGTTAATGAAGTTGCAGAAGCAGATGAATTACTCTCAGATGAACCTGTAGGTTTTGACGATGATTCTTTTGATGAAGATGAAGACTTCGTAGATGATGCAGACTTCTATAACGGTGTAGCTGCTTCAGAAGATACAGTTATACCACAATCTGAAACTACAGTTCAAACAAACTTTACTAAACCTATTATCTCAGGTGGTAATGCACCAAACATTCAGGCACAAGTAAGTGAACCTGAAAACATTATTGCACCAGTAGAAGAAGAAACAAAAACTATTCCTACATTTGATACAGAAGAAGATTTGTTGGACTCTATTGCAAACAGAGAAGAACCAGAAGAAGAGTATGAAGAGATTACAATTCCTTCAAGGTCTGAATTAGAAAGTATGTCTAAGTCTGAGGTGCAAGAAGAAGCTGATAGATTAGGATTCGAACTTAGTGGTAACAAACAAGTTATGATTGACCAGTTCGAAGAACAAACAGAATCGTTTATTGCATCATTGCAAGAAGACGGCGATTTCATTAGTGCATCAGAAACGGATAATACTCGTGAAGACGAGGAGAAGAAAGATGGTGATGATGATGTCAGAGACGGTGGATACTTCTAAACGAAAGTATACTGTTTCAAAATTCAATAAAGAACAAATAAGTAGAATCTATTCAGAGAGACCCTTTGAAGAGAATCTACTTAGGTTCAATCTACCCGAAGACCTTACAATCTTTCTTGGTCTACAATTCAGAGAATCAGCATATCTATTTAAGAAGTTAGATAGTAAGAAAAAAGAAAACTTCTATATCAGCACAATCTCTTATCCTTGTTCTCGAATAAATGAGACACTAGAGGCAAGAGAAGTTCCTACATATAACTATAAAGAAAACGGAGACCCTAGGTCGTGTCTAGTAAATCAACAAGACGACCCACAATTTATTCTATTGCCAGAAGAATGGTGCAACTTAGAAGACGGTGATGAAATAGAGTTTCAATATGTAGAAGAAGGAGAACCTGATACAGAAAGGTATATAGAAGTTCATGTCTCGTAATATTCCAATAACAGCAGTAGACCAATTTGATTTCCTAGAACATAGAAGAGAACAGGAAAAGAAACATTGGGATAAAGTTGATGCTCAAAGTCCATTAGATTCTATTCTTACTGTAGAGGTTAATACTACAGAACTATGTAATCGTAAATGTGTATTTTGTCCTAGAAGTGACCCGAATGTTTATGACAATAGAAACTTACATCTTACAGTCAAAGGTGCAAGAACTATTGCAGAAGAATTATCAGAGAATCAATACAAAGGTAAAATATCTTTCAGTGGATTTGGTGAGAATCTCCTAAATCCAAAGTTCATAGAGATAGTCAAAGAGTTCCACTTCTATCTTCCTCAGGCAACTTTAGAATGTAATACAAACGGTGATAAACTTACTGCAACTTATCTAACTAAATTATTTAAGGCTGGGTTAGATTTACTGTATATAAATCTTTACGATGGCATAGAACAAATGGAACACTTTGATAAGATGTTAGCAGAGTCAAGAATACATGAAGACCAATACAGATACAGAATGCATTGGGGAGACTTTGAGAAACATGGTTTAATATTAAACAATCGTAGTGGTGTTATGGATTGGGTTGGCATAGAAGAGTCAGACATTGCATCACTTAAAGGCAAACCTTGTCATTATCCTTTTTATAAAATGTTTGTAGACTGGAACGGAGATGTATTGTTCTGTTCTAACGATTGGGGTAAAGAACATGTTGTAGGCAATCTCTTGCAATCCACTTTACATGAAGTCTGGTTTAGTAAACCTATGAACAAGATTAGAAAGAGATTAATCAAAGGAGATAGAAGTCATTCTCCTTGCAACAAGTGTAGTGTAGATGGTTCACTGTTTGGCAAACCATCATTTGATATAGTTAAGGAATATTATGAGAGTAGCAATAACAGGAAGTAGTGGTCTTGCAAAGATAATTAAAGATACATTAGAAGCATCACCATTTAGAGGTGAAACAATTCAAGTATCAACTCCACGAATAGATGATATCTTAATGAATGGTGTTAACTTTTGGGGATTCGATTATGAAAATTCAAACAATGTAGATGTTTTAATTAATCATGCTCATAGAGATTTTGACCAGACAAAGATTTTAGAGATAGCTAATCGTGCATGGTGTGATGATAAAACCAAATACATTATTAATATCTCTAGTCGTGCAAGTCAACCAAATATATCCCAAGGTCATATGTATGCGTCTCAGAAGGCATCTTTAAATCATCTTGCAAACAATCTACAATACAACTCTAAGAAACAATACAAGATGACCACAATAAATCTAGGTCTTTTAAATCATGAGGACTTACCAAGTATTAGACACCAAGATGTTGCAGGTCTTATTCATAAACTTATTACATCTTATCCTGGTTATGAGGTTGCAGACATTACCTTACAGGCACATGCAAACTATCAAGATGTGCAAACTGAAAAGGAATTTCTAAAGGAAGTAGAAAGGTTTACTAAATAAAGGTATGAGTATAGAATATAACGATTTCGGTTTTACTGCTATGGACGCAGATGAGTTAGCATCTGTAGACACAAAGATAGTAGAAAAAACCACAACTGCAACAGAAGTTATCAACAAACTGGACAACTTCGTCAGACCTCTATTAGAAAATCTTGCTAAAGATTCAGACAAAGACTACATATATTGGCCAAACAGAGTCGATATCATCAATCAAAAACTCAAAGAGCTAGACGAAATCCAGAAAGCCCTTTAGTCAAAAAACCATTTGACAAAGCCCCACACTTTTTACTATAATAGTATCTATTGAATTAAACATAGGAGTTTGATATGGACACAACAATGAAGTTGGTCAAGTTAGGTAGAGAAATGATTACTCAGGCAGAAGAGAACACAGTTTTTGCAAAAGATGATAAGAAGTGGAATACATGTGTTGTTGCTGGTAATAAACTTACCACAATAGGAACTGTTTGGGGTTTACAAGATATTAAAGATTTAAAACAGAGTGAACGAGAGATTGTTCTGGAGTTCTTAGACTTAAATAAGGGTTTACTATCGTGAGAGTATTAGTTGCAGGATATGGAGAAGTTAGAATCTTCTCAGAACGAATCTTTGGTTACAAACGATATATCGTTGAGTGGCCAGACCATACAGAAATCTTTAGTGGTCTTTGGTATAAAGAAAAAACAATTAAAGAAATTGTAGAAGAAAAATTAAGTAGGGGCTCCGAGCTCGGGTAGGGATAATGGGGTCAAATATCACAAAATCCACAAGCATTAATACGATTGATGTGTGCGACCCCACCCGCCAATTTTTAGGAGAATTATATGAATGACGATAGGATGTTATGGTTCGGTTTTGTCGGATTATGTCTTACATGTGCATACATAGTTTTATTCTTATAAGCGTTGCCATTGCGTATCACTTTTTGATATAATAACCTTATAGATGAGAAAAGGAGACATTATGAAAAATCTAAATGAGTATGTAGAAAGTCTTTGTGAAGATTTGACTACACTATCACACAATCGTTGGGAACATTGTAAAGAGAATGGTTCTTATTATGGTTATAAATCAGGTAGTAAGTATATCAAAGTGATATCATACGATGATTCAAATGGTGGTGGTGCTTCAGTATGGGGTTTCATCAACAAAGCAAATCCAAAATTCAAAGAAGGAGATGTTCTTCTCGCTGCTGGGTGGGGAACTCCTGCTCTTAACAAAGCAAGAGGTAATCTCATAGATGGTTATCCTGTTTTAAATATGGGTGATAGATTCATGTATGGTCCTGGTTATTGTTCAGGTGCAATTGCAGGAACACCAAGAAACGGAGACTTTATATAATGGACAACTTATACGATATTAAATATGCCAATCTCCCCATGACGGTGAGAAATCACAAATTTGTTTTAGACTTCTTGAAGGCAAATCCATCAAGAGTTAGATACAGAGGCAAATCAATTCCAGGTGTTTATAAGAGAGCACCTCATCATTGCATCAAAGAGTATGCAACCCATTTCACAATTTATCCGAGGTAATTATTATGCAAACAATACAATTTATACCATGCACTGAGGGTTATTCAGGCACTTCACTAAAAGGTTCTATCGAGGCTAGTTATGCCGACCTCAAAGAAATGTTCGGCAAACCTGCATACGAGGGCATTGGTGACAAGATAACAACTGAGTTTGTTATTGACTATCAAGTTAGTGACGGTGAGGGTGACAGAAAGTATGGTTCATTCTCCCTTTATGACTGGCATTTTGCAAGAAACCTTAATAACGATTATGAGGTTACAACTTGGAATGTTGGTGGGAAAGATTTCGATGATACTTGTGCCGTTGATTTGGCAAAAGATATCTTCAAAGAAACAAACGAAAGTTTAGTGTATGCTAAACTGCATGATGTCCCTAAGGACAAGGAGTTCTTTTTATGAGTAATCATTATAAGATACTTGCAGAGGCAAGTGACGGTAAATTATCTGAACAAGATGTTTACAATTTAGAAACATATGGTGCGATTCATCCGAGTGAGTTTGCACCTGACCCAGCAGATGAACCT
>CENX01067233.1_pt1 | contig 15247 bp, 12 predicted proteins | sample 361321 | NCBI WGS metagenome assembly CENX01 (sample SAMEA2619678, study PRJEB7988) | marine metagenome | isolation source: saline water (ENVO:00002010), including | reverse complement strand
ATGATGCAAATTTAAATATGGGCGATATTGAAGCTTTTTATTGCGGTAATATTAAAGAAGTAAACAGAATGGTCGGCCAAAAAACACTTCAGTTAGTAGGACAAACAGGTATACCTATAGTAAATTGCACAAATGCTTGCGCCACAGGTGCAACAGCATTTAGAGAGGGTTGGATGTCAATCAAAGCTGGTTTATATGACGTAGTTCTTGTTTCAGGTGTAGAAAAAATGGGCACTGGTTTATTAGGAGGTGATTCAGGTGAAATTGGTATTCCGGTTGAAGGGTTGCTTGGATCACAGACAATGCCTGCAATTTTTGCTGAAGCTGGGATGGAGCATTCAAGAAATTATGGAACTACCTTTGAACAATTTGCAAAAATTTCTGTAAAAAATCATCACCATTCAACAATGAATCCGAAATCACGATACCAGATTGAAACACCTCTTGAGGAAGTTATGACATCAGAAATGATTGCATACCCAAATACTAAATTAATGTGTTCTGCAAATGTTGACGGATCAGCAGCAGCAGTGCTCGTATCAGCAAAAAAAGTAAAAGAGCTTGGTATGAAGCGTTCAATTAAAGTCAAAGCTTCTATTTTAACCAGTGACCCTTATGATGAAAGAAATCTTGCTATGCCTAATATCAACACTCTCACAAGAAATGCCGCGAATCAAGCATATGAAATGGCAGGCTTAGGTCCTGAAGATCTAGATTTGGTTGAATTACATGATTGCTTTGCATCAGCAGAGATGCTTCATTATGGTAACTTGGGTCTTTGTAAGGATGAAGATGCTGGTAACTTAGTTGATGAAGGTTATTTTGATATTGATGGAAAGCTACCAGTCAATTTATCTGGTGGGCTTCTTGCTAAAGGACACCCAACAGGCGCAACAGGAGTAGCTAATTTATATGAAATTTGTACTCAATTAAGAGGTGAGGCTGGACAAAGACAGCTCAAAAATCCTAACATCGGACTAGCTCATGTTATTGGTTTAGGTAGTGCTTGCGGTATTCATATTCTAGAAAAATCTTCTTCATAGACGATATCAATTTTTCTAAGTTAGAATATAGAATTTAAGGAGTTAACTATGAAATTTATAAATACATTATTTTTTGTAATCTTGATATCTTCAATATCAATAAATACAAATGCTGAAGAAACATATATTGGTGATGTCAGCATGGGTGAAATAAAACAAAGTGCAGCATTTGTTCAAATGAAAAAAATGCTTGGCAAGTGGGAGGGTAAGCTATATCAACAATCAGGCGCAGTAGTTGATACATCATCAGAATTTAGACTTGTTTCAAATGGTAATTCTATTGTAGAAACTTTGATTGAAGATGGTGTTGAAATGTTCACTACTTATTCTGATAAAGATGGAGAGTTAGTTATTAAGCATTATTGTGCTTTAGGTACTGAGCCAATGTTCACAGTTGAATCAATGGATGATAATTCGATTCAGCTTAAGTCTGATCCTAGACCTGGATATCACCCAGAGCATCATAATTTTGTAAAATCTATGGGTTGGACTTTTCAATCCGATGAAGATGTTAGGGTTGATGCAACTTTACATTTAGATGGAGAATTGCAAATTCAACATTCAATGATCAAGAGAGTGTACTAATTTAAAGGTTCTATAAATTGAAACCCGCATATGCGGGTTTCTTTTTTTAATGATTATAATTTATTCATGCATAAACAATATTGGCGATCAAACCTTCAAATTATTTCAATCTTATTAAGCATCTGGTTTCTTGTTTCGTTTGGTTTTGGAATTATATGGTCTGATTTTTTAGATCAATTTCAAATAGGTGGTTTTAAGCTTGGGTTTTGGTTTGCTCAACAGGGGAGCATTTATTTTTTTGTTTTATTAATTTTTATATACATTTATTTAATGAATAAATTAGATAAAAAATATGAAGATAAGTCTGGTAAAGAGAACTAACTCAAATGGATGCGCAGCTACTCACTTATATTTTTGTTGGTTTTTCTTTCGCTTTATATATTGGAATAGCTATATGGTCACGCGCATCTTCAACTAGTGATTTTTATATAGCAGGCAAGGGTGTTCATCCTATTGCCAATGGTATGGCAACTGCTGCAGATTGGATGTCTGCAGCTTCTTTTATTTCAATGGCAGGTCTTATAGCGTTTCTAGGAAAAGATGGATCTGTATATCTAATGGGCTGGACTGGAGGATATGTTTTATTAGCTTTATTACTTGCTCCCTACTTAAGAAAATTTGGTCAGTACACAGTTCCTGATTTTATTGGCACAAGGTACTATTCAAGCTTAGCAAGATTAGTTGCTGTCTTATGCCTAATATTTATCTCATTTACCTATGTCGCTGGTCAAATGAGAGGAGTAGGCATTGTTTTTTCTAGATTCCTTGAGGTTGATATTAACTTAGGTGTAATTATTGGAATGTGTATAGTCTTTTTTTATGCAGTGCTTGGTGGCATGAAGGGCATTACTTATACGCAAGTTGCCCAGTATTGCGTTTTAATTTTTGCTTATTTAGTTCCAGCCATATTCATCTCTATTTTAATGACAGGGAATCCTATTCCTCAATTAGGTTTTGGCGATACTCTTGTAAATAGTGAAGTTTATTTATTAGATAAATTGGACACCGTTACAAGCGAGCTTGGATTTAATGCATACACAGAAAATACTAAAACAAAAATTGATATTTTTTGTATTACTGCTGCGTTGATGTTTGGAACTGCAGGTCTTCCTCATGTCATCGTCAGATTCTTTACTGTGCCAAAAGTTAGTGATGCAAGAAAATCAGCTGGTTATGCGCTAATTTTTATAGCTATTTTATATTCAACAGCTCCAGCTGTTTCAGCCTTTGCAAGAATGAATTTTATTGATTCAGTTCAAGAGGTTAACTATCAAGAAGCTCCAGGTTGGTTTAAAAATTGGGAAAATATTGGTCTGATATCTTGGAAAGATAAAAATGATGATGGCTTAATTCAATACTCTGCTGGTAATGCATTAAATGAAGTGAAGCCAAAATTTAATAATAGTAGAGGTTCTTCCGGAGAGAGAGGTTTAGATAATAAACCAGATATGACTAATTCAAATGAGGTTTATATCGATAGAGATATTATGGTTTTAGCGAATCCTGAAATAGCTAAATTACCCTCTTGGGTTATAGCTTTGGTTGCTGCTGGGGCTTTAGCTGCAGCATTATCAACTGCAGCAGGGTTATTACTAGTGATTTCAGCTTCGGTTTCACATGATTTGCTAAAAAAAACTTTTATGCCATCGATTACTGAAAAACAAGAGCTATTTTATGCTCGATGTTCTGCTGCAGTTGCTATATTTATAGCTGGGCTTTTTGGTATTTATCCGCCAGGCTTTGTTGCTCAAGTTGTGGCATTTGCTTTTGGTTTAGCTGCAGCAACAATTTTTCCTGCATTATTTATGGGCATATTTTATAAAAGATTGAATAAAGAGGGAGCTATAGCTGGAATGCTTGCTGGATTAGTTGTCACATCAATTTATATTATTAATTTTAAATTTGTTAATACCAATTTAAATTCTGCAGAAAATTGGTTTTTAGGAATCTCTCCAGAGGGATTTGGCTTTATAGGAATGATAATCAACTTTATTGTTGCATTTAGTGTATGTTATTTCTTTAAAAAACCACCTGATAGTGTTAATCAAATGGTTGATAATTTAAGAAATCCATAAGTTATTAAAAAATTAGGGATTTACTAAGGGATTTGTACCTAGGCCTGAGCCATATATTACAGCATTAAGCCAGATTCTATTTGTTCCTCTGGTCGAACCTCTGAAGTTTGGCTCACCAGAAAATAAAATTACTTGTCCTTTACCTACTTTCTCTCTAGTTACATAAGCTGAATTAGCTATTCTTTGTGCAGCTTCTGGCCAAACTAAACCACTCATTCTTACCTTTATATCTTTTTGTGGCGGAATGAGAGACCAATTTATTTCTTTTGATTCATCTACATTTACATTAGAAATAAGCGCACCAATTCTGACGGCTGCTTCCACGTTACTTCCCGTCATTAAGACAGGATAATTTGAGTACAGAACGGGTAATATCTCTGGACTACCAAAAGTTAACCAATGTTTTTGATCTGTTCTTCCAGCTACAAATGATCCAGATGGCATAAAAATTGATTGCCATTTATCTCTCATTTCAAACTGTTCCTGAGACATTTCTGTTTCACTTAATTCCCATGGGTAATCAATTAAATTGTCGACACTGTTACTATTAATTTTTTCTTTATCAATCTGATCGTCTAGCGCCATTATCTCTCTCAAAAGATCGAATTTATAATCACTAATATTTTCAAATACATTTTGTATTTGTTTTGCATTGCCTACACCATTATTCGAAGATAAAAATCTTGTTGACCTATTATGCGCAATTAGGGTACCCCCATTTCTTATCCATTCTGATAAGTTTTCTAATTCGTTGGCATTCATATTTAGATATCCGCTTGGAAGAATTAGGGTGTTATAACGTCTTAAGTCGGCATATCCAGCAAAAGTTCCATTTACAAGGCTATGCCTTATTCCAAGATGATGGTCTAATGACCACCAACTAACTCCAACATCATAAGAGTTGTAATTACCATGTCCCAAAATGGCAATCTGAGGTTTTTTTAACAATCTAAAATACCTACCACCCCAGTCAGGCAATCCTTCTGATCCAAAGCCAGATTCTATTGACTGAACAGGTATATTTAGATCAGTAGATATTTCTTTTATTTTAGTAATTAAATTTCTATTGTCTGGATTATCCATAGCAATAACAGCAACACTTCCTCGAGATAACTTGTGACCTGAAAGTATTGATTCTTTATCAATGATTCGTACTTGAACATTTTCTTCTAGCAATCTTGCTGCAAATGCAACCGACCTATCATCATCACCATCGACTGCCCATATTATTGCATTATCATTTATCTCAATATTTGTAGAGGAGGGCTCCCAATTAACAAGATTTTTATCAATATGTTCTAGAGCAGTTACAGCTGGTAGTCCATACATCATTGTAAAATTGAATGCAGTTGTGTCATACATTATAGAAGAACCATCTCTGAGGTTTTCTTGCCTTTCTTCTATAAGGACTGATTCATCAATTTCTGCATCAAATTCTAGTATTGCTTTTATCAGAGGCGCTTCAGGCTGTCTATTTGGAATAATTAAACTGCCTTCAGGTATTTGATAATTTACTTCAATATCACCTAATTGATTTAGTACTTTATTTGCCAGTAAAGTTTTTGTATTTTTAAATACCTCTATATCTTGAGCTTTTAATTTATCAACTAATGAGTTTAAGCGTCCATGATTTTTAGATGGTAAGACAACAAAAGTTTGATTAGCATATTTGCTATCTTTAGAAATATTGTATTTACGACCATCCCAATAATCTTTATACATAGCCTTTGTATTTAATTTCAAAGTATTAAGGTTTTCGATAGTACTTACAAATTGATGATGAACTGATTCCTTATAAGATTGAATGGTTCCCTCAGGCCTTCTCACGCCATCCTCTGACATTCGTGATTGTTCATATAGTATTCCAAGACTGCCACGGAATTGAACATAAAAAGAATATCCTGGGTAAAGATCTTCATGCCACTCCCCAGTATAAAAACGCCAATTTTTTTTATCGAATGCTTCAGCTTGATCTTGTGCAAAAATATTTCCCCATTTAATGAGATCTTCATCTATATTTTTATTTATAGGCTCTCTTGGAGGCCCTGTCATGAAAGTATCTTGAGCACCCATCTCATGTCCATCAACAAGAATCTGAGGCCTCCATTTATTTATTAACTTTACTCTTCCTTGTGTTTCAGGTTGAGTTAGGTAAAACCAGTCCCTATTTAAATCAAAGTAATAGTGATTTGTTCTTCCGTATGGCCAATCTCCAGTATGTAAAAGTGATTGGTCATCGTAATTTGGAGCGGTGCCTCGGTATTGCTCTAATGACTTTGCAAATCTATCTCTACCATCAGGATTCATCATAGGATCAATAATAATTACCATGTTGTTAAGTAGATTTTTAATCGCTGGGTCATTACTTGCAATAAGGTGATAAATAACTCCTAAAGCAGCATCTGCTCCAGATGTTTCATTTCCATGAATGGAATATGCCATCCATGCTATTGCAGGTAACGAGTCAATAATGGAATTTGCTTTACGATCATTTATTTTTCTTGCGTCAGATAGTTGTGAAATATTTTCTTTAATTTGGTCAAGATTATTGATATTTTCAGGAGATGAAATAAAAAGAGCGTAAAGAGGTCGGTTTTCATGAGATTTTGCATACTCAACAACCTTAATTTTATTTGACTGTTCAGACCATTTTAAAATTGCATTAGATATTTGCGATGGATTAGCTACTCTATCTCCATAATTAAAATCTAAAAATTCATTAGGATGATCAATTGAATCAATGTATGTGCCTGATAAAATTTTATCAGTATATAAATCTTTGGAGTATGAAGTAGGCTGAGTTAGGGTTTCACTATTTAAAACAGTAGAAAAAACTATTGCCAGCGTAAGTAAATTTTTGATATTCATATTAATATTTTAAATATTATTTATTAAGATGATAATACATATCGCTCGAAATATCGTAGACTAGATTAGATAAAATTTTATGAAAAACTTTATATCAACCATAGTTGCAATAGCACTACTTGCAGCTGGAATATTTCTATACTTAAGAAATGCAGATGTTGATGTTAATTACGAAAGATTTAATTTGGTTGCACCTGGAGTTCTTAGAACACCGGCAGAACGTTTTAACAATATTGTAGATTATCCATTTAAAGAAAATTACTTAATTATTGGTGATACACGCATTCATTATTTGGATGAAGGTCCAGAAGATGGTGAAATTATATATTTGCTACATGGTGAGCCAACTTGGAGCTATTTGTTCAGAAAAATGATTCCCACTCTTACTGAGGCAGGGTATAGAGTCATAGCGCCAGATATGGTTGGATTTGGTAAATCTGATAAATATATTTCAATTGATGATTATTCCCATCAAATGCATGTTGATAAAATGACTCAATTAGTAAGAATGCTAGATCTAAATAATGTTACAGCACATCTTCATGATTGGGGTGGATTAGTAGGATTTAGAGTTATTGCCGAAGAACCAGACAGGTTTTCGCGGATAATTTCATCAAATACAAGTTTGATAGCTCCTGGGCATGGTTTTTTTAGAAATCTGATGACTTACATCAGTTATCCGTTATTTAAAATAGGCATCTGGTTTCAGGGCCCAGCAACATGGGAAGAATTTATTGGTGGTAAAGGTTTCACCGGATGGATAAGATATTCAAGATACACAGATAACATTGATGTTGGAGGTGTAATGCAAACCTTAGGAAATGTAAGTGATGCTGAAAGAATAGGGTATGAGGCGCCTTATCCCAATGCTACTTACAAGGCTGGTGCACAAATCTTTCCATATTTAATTCCTAGTGAGTTAAGAAAAAATGAAAAGGCATATAGAGATGTTTTTGAAAAATGGAAGAAGCCATTCCTCATAGCAAATAGTGATAATGATCCAGTTACCAGTAACAATCCTAGATTGGTAGAAATGTTAAAGAGAGTTCCATCTGCTCAGGAAATTGTTATTAAGGGGCCTGGACATTTTCTCCAAGAAGAAGCAGGGCCCGAATATGCTAAGTTAATAATTGATTTTATAAACGGTAGTCCAGAGCCATTTAGCAAAGAAAGGGTAGTAACAAGTATAAACCTTTAATATTATATTACTTCGCATAATATATATTATGTTAAATAATGTTTCTATAATTCTGATAAAAAAGTCTTAATATGGGCAGTAATCTCTAATGGTGAATCTTCTTGAATGAAGTGATTACCTTTAACAATTACTTCTTTGATATTCTTCCATGACCTTACTTCATCTCTTTGAGTTCCAACTAATAAGAAACCTGGATCAGCGTTAATAAATAATTTTGGAATGCTAGATTCACTATGAAATTGTGCATTCTTAGCAATCTCATTGTATGTATCTAATGGCTCTTTATTAAAAGGTATATTTCTTGGAAAAGTTAAAGTTGGTCGTCTATCTTCTCCTTGTTGGATAAATGGCCTTAAATATTCATTTTTTGTTTCCTCTGACATTGGATCAATTGGATCATTGAATAAAATTCTTTCAACAAAGAAATTTTTATCTAAAATTAATTCTTCTCCTGCATCAGATCTAAAAAGCTCAAATATTTTTGTACCAGCTTCAGGCCACTGATCCCAAGTTAAAGGGACAGTTACTCCCTCCATAAAAGTTATTGATGAAATAACATCAGAATTTAATCTTGCAAACTTTAATCCTAGACCGCAACCCCAATCATGAATTACTAGATGCATTCTAGTCCCAAGATCTAATTCTTTTAAAAAACTATCCAAATATTCATATTGACCATTAAAGCTATAGCCATGATTATCAATACCATCAAGTTTTTCAGAGTCTCCCATGCCGACTAAATCTGGGACAATGACTCTATAATATTTTTTGAAATTTGGAGCTATATTTCTCCATAAGTATGAAGATGTAGGATTTCCATGAATAAAAATAATTGCATCTCCCTTACCTTCATCAATATATGCTATTTTTGTATTTTTAATCTCGATAAATTTTTTCATATTTTTAAATTCTCAATATGAAATTATCTTGGTGGCAATCCATTAATTAAGGTAATCGTTGATGTTACGCTTGCTCTTCTATGCTCACTAATAGATTGATAGTCTGGATCTGAATACCATTCATTAGCGTGTTTCAACGACGGGAAACTAAATAAAATTACTCTTCCTGTTAAGGGATTATCACCTTCAAAATGAATGATATTATCATCATAAGTAATAAATTCTCCTCCGTGCTTTTTTAATATTGGAAAAAAGCCTTTCTCATATTCTCGATATCTCTCAGCATCATGAATTTGTAGATTTGCAACCATATATACTTTTACTTTGTTCATCTTATTTTAATAATTTGAGTGATATTAAATTTTAGCTGAATGATTTATTATTTCAAAACATAATCAATTTATATAAATGTATAGGTTTTTTTTAATTTTATTTTTTTCTATTAATGTTTTTTCAAATGATAGACCAAATGTAATTATTATAATTACTGATGACCTTGGTTGGGGCGATGTTTCATATAATGGTGGTCCTATATTAACTCCTAATATTGATAAACTTGCAATGGATGGGCTTCAGATGAATAGATTCTATGCAGCTCCCACTTGTTCCCCAACAAGAGCTGCGCTTATGACTGGGATAAATAGTCTTGAAAATGGTGTTATAAGGCCTTTTGATAATCCAACTGCTGATAGATATGGGTTGCCTTTAAGATATAAAATTATGCCAGAATATTTTAAAGAGATAGGTTATAAAACTGCATTATCAGGAAAATGGCATTTAGGCATGTTTGCAGATGAATATTTGCCATCTAATAGAGGTTTTGATTCCACATATGGTCATCTTGGTGGAGGAATTGGATACTTTGATCATGCTCTATCAGGCAGATTGGATTGGCATAGAAACGGAGAGGTTCTCTATGAAGATGGGTATTCAACAACATTAATTGCTAATGAAGCAATAAGAATAATTAATAATTTAGACCAGTCAACTCCACTGTTTTTGTATATTGCTTTCAATGCACCCCATACTCCTATTGAAGCTAAAAAAAAATTTATTGATAAATTAAGTCATATTCAGGACGAAAAAGAAAGGGTCTATGCTGCAAATATAATGATGTTGGACTTAGAAATTGGCAATATTATAAGTGCAATTGAGTCTAAAGGAATTTTAGAAGAAACTATTATTATGTTTTTTTCAGATAATGGTCCTGTTTATAATGTAGATCCCATTGCCGCAACAATTGCATCAGACGTTGTAGATTCTAAAGGCAATACTATGGGTTTACGAGGCAGTAAAGGGACTGCATATGAGGGTGGAATAAGAGTTCCAGCTACTATTTTTTTTAAAGGTATATTAGAAAAATCAATAAGCAATCAATTCGTATTTGTTGATGATATATTACCTACACTTTTGAAGGCAGTTAATATAAAAGCAAATGCAAAAAATTTTACTGGTATTGACCGTTGGACAGATCTGTTAACAAATAATGTAATTCCTCCAAATAATTCGATAACAGGAAATGTAATTGTTAATGATGAAAGAGCTTTATTTAATGATAAATGGAAGTTGTATTACAGACACTTTATCTATGACGAAGACTCAAAAAAAGTTTTTGAATTATATGACATTCTTAACGATCCTTATGAGAAATATGATCTTTCTTTAAAACACCCAGAGATTTTAGAATCAATGAAAAAGACATTTTACGAAAAACCTATTAATTTTGAGACACCGTTTTTTAATCCTGTTCATTCTTATCTCCATGGAGATAAATACATAGGCATTAATAACTCACCATGGCTTGAGAGAAATTATGAGGAAAAGAATCCACCCCACCCTATTATTCAGAATATAATTTTTGTTTGGATAGTATTTGTAACTTTTAAAGAATTTATTATTCCTATTTTCCTCATAGGAATTATCTTAATAAGCATGTATTTTTATAGAAAAAAATCTAATTATCCATAATCTAATCTTAATTATTTTAAAATTGAGTCGTGCTTTTTGGCTCATTGATAATGCTATTTTCAATAAAACCAATATTATCAATCTCAACCCTTATTCTATCTCCTGATTTAAGCCAATTTTGAGTGGCTAATGCCGAGCCCTCAGGAGTTCCTGTTGCTATCAAGTCACCAGGCATCAAGCTAAATGCTGTTGTTATATATTCAACAAGATTAAAGCAATCATAAGTCATCAAATTTGTATTTGTATTTTGTCTCTCCTCATCATTTACAAATGTCTTTAAAGTTAGATTATGGGGATCCTGTATTTCATCTGCAGTGACAATGCATGGACCAAATGGACAATGTGTATCCCAGGATTTTCCCATTGTCATAGTATGCGGTGGTCCTCTAAACTGCCAATCCCTTATTGTAAAATCATTAACAATGGTATAGCCAAAAATACAATCTTTGGCATTTTTGTAAGGGACGTGTCTGCACTGTTTATTTATAATAAAGCCCATCTCACCCTCATAGTCCAGTGAATCAGATTCTTGAGGCAAATGAACATCTCCATAAGGATCATTTATCGATGAATTTTGCTTATTAAATATTGTTGGATATTCTTCTTGAATCTGAACATTATTACTATGATGGTCTTTAAGATCCTTTGCTTCTTCTAAATGTTTTTTATAATTTAAACCAACAGCTAGAATTTTGTTGGGATTTAAAATTGGAGACTTCAATATAATATCATCCATAAAATAGCTACCCTCTTCTAAATGTAAATAATCATTGGCAATATCAAGACCCATGTCTCCCATGCGAATAAAATCAATCATATTGGTTGGTAAATCTGTAGCAGAAAAATCTATTACGACATCTTTATAAATTGAACCAATTTTGGTTTTGGTAAGATCTTTTTTAGATGAAAATGTGACGAGTTTCATATTAATAATAAAGTTTTATATAAGTATAATATTTAAACATGTCTATCAAGAAAATATTCAATAAAAACTTATACCTTAATTTTAAATCCGATCATTCTCCTGATGATTTTCATCATGTTGCATTTAAAACTACAAACTATGAAGCAATGGTAAATTTTTACAAATGTTTATTTGGATGTGAACCCCTTTATCAAAGCAATTTAATAACTTTTCTTGCCTATGACAATGAGCATCACAGAATAGCAATAGCAAATACATCTGATATTTTAGAGGATCTAAATCTTATTCAAAGAAGCATAATGAAATTTAAAATTTTTTTGAACAAAAAAATACCTACAATTGAAGGCCTTGATCATATCTCTTACAGAATTAATCCAATTGATAAGTGGTTTGATTTCTACTTTAAGGCTAAAGAAAGAGGACTTTCACCATTGTGGACAGTAAATCATGGATGGATTACAGGTATGTATTTTAAGGATCCAGATAATAACTTAGTAGAGATTTTCTTTGAGCATTTTTTTTCCGCGGAAGAATTTAAAAAAAACATATCACCTGATTTTGAGGATGAGCCAATAGGGACAAATATGGATATTGAAATATTATATGAAATGTATAAATCTGGAGAATCATTCAATAATCTTATTAAAAAAGGTAACACTGTACCGGCCGGGAAAATAGCTATTTCAGGATTAGATGCAGTTAAGAATATGAAAAAGAAATATAAAAATTAGCTAATATAATGGAATTTAAAGAAATTATTTTATTTCATTCAAATTGGTCTTTATGTAGCCAAATGGTCAGAGTCGCCTTATATGAAAAAGGCATCCCCTTTAAGGAGAAGCATATAAAGTTATGTGATCAATATCCAGAAGGAGAAAATTTAGATAAATCTTTCCTAGATATAAACCCTTTGGGAACAGTGCCAGCAATAAAAATTAATGAAAGAGTAGTTTGTGATAGTGCAGTAATAATCAAGGAACTTAATAGTTTTCAGGGTTCGAAGCAAATTAATTTATATAATAATGATGATAATGATTCCGATTATCTAATATCAGAGACAACTATTACCGAAGGAGTAAAATTTGCTTCAACGCTAGGAACAATTTTGCCTGTATTTTCTGCTCCATTGATACAATATATGGTAAAAAAACTTCCCTTTAAATCGATATTAAAAATTCTTTTACGTCACCCAAGAAACGATAGGAAACTCATTTTTTTATCAATGTACTTTCTTAATTTTTCAAAAAATCTTCCAAAAATAGGTGTAAAAAAATTTGCAAGTGAGTTATTGAATTTTGAGAATCGTTTATCAAAAGATAATAAATATTTTTATAAAACATTTTCTCATATAGATATAAATATGATGTGTTTATTTAATAGGTTAAAAGATCTTCAACTTGAAAATTGCCTCATTACAGATAAAACACCATTGATAAAAAGATATTGGAATCATTTGCAAGAAAGAAACAGTTATGAAGACGGCATATTAAATTACTATACAGAAAAAGAATTTTCAATTATTAAAGATTTTTATCAAAATAAAAGTTCAATCTTTGTAAATCATATAATAAAGGAATTAGACTCATTATAAGGGAGCTAATAAATACCTAAGTTCTTAGCTCAATATTTGTATTTATTAGTGTAAAATATTGATTCATGGCAAAAGAAGACAATCTAGAATTTGAAGGAGAAGTTATCGAAACCCTTCCAAATACTACATTTAAAGTTAAATTAGAAAACGATCATATAATCGAAGCTCATATATCCGGCAAAATGCGCAAGCATTACATCAGAATCTTAACTGGAGATAAGGTTAAAGTTGAGATGACCCCCTACGATCTTACAAAAGGTAGGATTACTTTTAGAGGTCGTTAGGCCTTAGTTTTTGCTGTTTTCTTTTTAGCCCTAAATTTTACTTCGTTAGCAACTAAATCAACTTTAATTTGACCGCCCTTACTAAGCTCACCAAATAGTACCTTGTCAACTAAAGGCTTCTTAATTTTGTTTGTAATAAACCTTTCCATGGGCCTTGCTCCCATTTCTTTGTTATAACCATTTTCAGCAATCCAGTTTAAGACTTTTTTAGAATAAATTAATTCTACATTTCTAGCATCTAATTGAGCTTGAAGCTTGGTAAGAAATTTATCAACAATTGATAGAATTACCTTCATTGGAAGATAGTTAAACTGAATAATTTCATCCAGCCTATTTCTGAATTCAGGAGAAAAGAGTTTCTTGAGAGATAGTAGTGCATCAGATTCATTAGACTGATCACTAAAGCCTATACTTTTCTTTTCTAACAAATCAGCACCTGCATTAGTTGTCATGACCACAATGACATTTCGGAAGTCTGCTTTTCGACCATTGTTATCTGTTAAAACTCCCGAATCCATGATTTGCAGCAGCAAATTAAAAATATCTGGATGAGCCTTTTCAATCTCATCAAGTAAAAGTACGCAATGTGGGTTTTGAACAACCGCCTCTGTTAACAGCCCTCCCTGATCAAATCCAACGTATCCTGGCGGAGCTCCAATCAGTCTTGATACAGTATGTCTCTCCATGTACTCAGACATATCAAACCTTACAAGCTCAATACCCATCATGTTTGCTAATTGAGTAGTGATTTCAGTCTTACCTACACCAGTTGGCCCAGCGAATAAAAATGATCCAATGGTTTTATTGTCATCTCTAAGCCCTGCTCTTGATAATTTGATGGCATTAACCAAGCTCTTTATAGCTGTATCTTGACCAAAAATAACAGTTTTAAGATCAGATTCTAATTTCTGTAAATTAATTGATTCTTGACTCGAAATAGTCTGCTCAGGAATTTTTGAAATTTTAGAAATAGTTTTTTCAATATCTATTTGTTTTACAGTAATTTTTTTTGAATTTTTTCTTGAGATATTTAGCAAAGCTCCAGTTTCATCTATTAGATCAATTGCTTTATCAGGTAAAAATCTATCATTTAAAAAGCGCTTAGATAAAGTAACAGCCGAATTTATAGATTCGCCAGAATATTTCACATTATGGTGATCCTCATAATTACTCTTCAACCCGTCTAATATTTGTATACATTCATCCACAGATGGTTCTAAAACATCAATTTTTTGAAATCTTCTTGAGAGCGCTTGGTTTTGATTAAAAACACCTCTGTACTCTTGAAACGTTGTTGATCCTATACATCTAAGCTTGCCTTTGCCCAGAGCTGGTTTTAATAAATTAGATACATCTAGGCTTCCACCAGATGCTGATCCAGCACCAATAATGGTATGAATCTCATCAATAAATAATATAGGATTATTTTGATCATCTAAAAATTTTAGTACTGATTTGAGTCGCTTCTCAAAATCACCTCTATATTTAGTGCCAGCAATTAAGGCTCCTATATCTAAAGAATATAATTTTGATTCATGTAAGAATTCGGGCGTATCTTTAGAGTTAATTAGGTGTGCTAAGCCTTCTGCTATAGCTGTTTTACCAACTCCTGATTCACCCACGAGGAGAGGATTATTTTTAGTTCGTCTTGCTAAAATTTGGATGATTCGTTCAACCTCATCTATACGCCCTACTAACTGATCTACTTTGTTTGATTCAGCAAGAGTGTTTAAGTCAATTAAAAATTCTAACTCATTATTGGTAGTTGCCGTCTCAGTCACGATTCCTTCATCAGATGACTCAGAATCAGT
>CENX01023883.1_pt1 | contig 15253 bp, 13 predicted proteins | sample 361321 | NCBI WGS metagenome assembly CENX01 (sample SAMEA2619678, study PRJEB7988) | marine metagenome | isolation source: saline water (ENVO:00002010), including | reverse complement strand
TTGGCACCGTTGGTCTGGAAATTATCAAATGCAATTACTGAATTTTGATATGGGACTTGATCATCTGCAATTCCATGATACAAGTAAGTTGGACTAGTAGGTGTCCAATTTACCAATGTATTCTCAGCCAAAGTTTGCCTTAAAAATTGATCTTCATTATTTGTGAATTCTATCAGAACGCTATCCAATAAAATATCCAAAACATTATCTGGCAAACTATTATTTATTTCGCTGCCTGAATGCGTACCATCATAAAGTGAGGTTAAATTTTCGGCCCAATAAGGTTCAAAATACATATTTAAATCAGTATCTAGACCTTGGTAGTACCAAATATGGCTTGTGAGAACATATGGAACATAATAGGGATTTTCGTAGACAGGTTCAGACAAAAAATATTCTACCATCGTTCCAGATAGGTCATATGCTCCCGCCATCGGAAATGAAGCTGTAATATTAAATTCATCATTGTGATTTAATTCAATACCTGATTGAGCAGCAAGCGTAGCATACCCGCCCTCAGAATATCCAGCAAGAAATAATTGATTATTATATTGAAATCTTTCTTCACCAATTAACTCCTCGGATAGTTGTTTGACAGCTTTGATCATGTGAACTACGGCACGAATATAAGAGTCTCTCACGTGATAAGGGTGGTAACTATCAGGATCGCCCACGCCTTCATAATCTGGAAATATGGTTATAAAGCCTGATGAAGTACCTAGAAACCCAACAGCCAATATTTCTAAATTAGTCAGGCTAAGCCCTATGTTTGAAGGAGCTTCTTCATCTAGAATACCGGTTCCATGTTGATAACTTAATATTGGAAATGCTAGAGTGGCTGAATTAGGTATGGATACTAATCCTGATAATGTATCTAAAGTTCCATTAGAGTTTTGAGATTGATATTTTATATCATAAGTAGAAATAGTATAAGCTGGTGTTGGAAATCCAAGTCCGCCACCAGCAATTATTAGCCCTGTCTCAATAGTAGCTAAACCAATATTATCTTGATAATTAAAAGAAACTAAATCCCCAGGCTCAGATGAGATTATTGAAAAAGATATTAAAAATAGTAGAGCGTTTCGATTTATTGAAATCATACCTATAATACTATTAAACTGTAGCCTATTATTTCATTAACATTATTTTTTGAGTTTTATTGACACCATCAATCATAAGACTTACAAAATAGACACCTGATGATTTTTTTGAAGCATCCCAGTAATATTGATGTAAACCTTGTGACATATCTTTATTAACTAAAGATGTAATATTTCTTCCATTAATATCATAAATATCAAGCTTTACTTTAGATGTTTTTCCAATTGAAAAAGATAGCATCGTACCAGGATTGAAAGGGTTAGGAAAGTTTGAATGTAATGTAATTTCAGTTGGTAAAGAGAACTTATCATCAATCTCAACATATGTTTCAGTGGAGACTTTGGCCCTAATGTTGCAATCTCCATAACTTGATAATCCATCACTGAATGAACCTCCATCGCTAGAATAGTAAGAACGACCGGATGACTCACCAATATTGTCAAATGCCATAACATATCCGCTGTTTGGAAAGCGTATGCCAATAAAAAAATCTTGACCAGGTAATATTTCCATAGAATCCACTTGAATAGTATGCCAACCTCCAACATAGGAGCTTCCAGAAACAGCATCTTTTAAGTTTCCAGGATATACTCCATCAAAGGAATCATACAAATGTACTTCCCAATTAAGTTCATCTGTATTCCAAAACTGTTCGTTCACCAAACCAAAATCAATTTCAGTCACAAAACCTTCATTTAATCCTGTAAAACGTACTCCAACCCATTGCTCTTCAGTTCCAATTGATAATGCAGTAAATCCTATACCATATTCATCATATGAAATGACATAGCCAGTGTTTGGCATTGGCGTTATATCAGCATACATCAGAGAATCTGAATCACTGATATTATTGATTGAAATTCCTGTTTGAAAACCATCATTTCTATTTGATGAAGGGTTGGTACTGTTATTAAAATTCACATTTCCACTAATCCCTGGGAATGGATCACCTCCATCACCCCTATTATAATTATTATCTAGATCATGATCACCATCTGCTGATTCCAAATCAACTAATTTATTATCCTCATCATCATTGTTTGGACCAAAGCTATTGAAACCTGCAGTCCTGTTTTCATTAATATGATAAATCATTAAACCGTTTCCAGGAAGATATGTATCAAAGCCAATAGGTTGTCGATTTTCAATTAAAAAATATCGACTTGATCGATAATCGTCTTCCCAAATCTTTATTGCCGTTGCACTGGTAGCTAATTGAGCAATTGGAACATTTGTATCCATGATATTAGAAATTGTAGGATTAATCCATCCCATTTGAATCTTGCACCAAGAGGACATGTGCCCCGGTGTATCACCGCTATCACCAAGATAATTAGCGGCAGCCATTAAGCACCAATTGCCCAATCCTTCTGAATCACCATTGCTTTCATCTCTATCATATAGATCAGGCAGACCAATTATATGACCAAATTCATGTGCATATAATCCTATTGTACAGATTCTTGATATATCACAATTTGGTTGCCCATCTAATTCAGGACAAACCATATAACTATTTACAATTATGTATTCACCATTCGGTCTTTGATCATTGGTTATATATGCATTGTTACTACCTAGTGAACTTTGATGAGCCCATAAATTATTAGACCCGGATAGGCAACCCGGATAAACAACAGCAAGACCATCAACATATCCATCGTCGTCTCCAGAGTTTGGTATATTATCAGGCCCATCATTATCAAATTGACCATAATCTAAATCTGTATCAGCAAGGGAAGCAATTTCAGCTACGTATTGCCTTACATCTCCTACTGCCTGAGACTGATTAAGGCTAGATTGATACCAACCGCTGACTATGCCATCAATCTGAAATTGTCCATACGAGATTTCATCATAATAGTCTATCAACGATCCAGTGGGATTATCGCCAAATAATAATTCATCAAAATTTGATGCATCAAAATAGGTCGTTGATCCAGAATATTTTCCAAGTAGTACAGGAAGATTAAATTCAGATTGAGTATTCCTTGAATTTTGAGTTTTATCTCTAGCTATTTTCCTCATCCAACCTTCGTCACCATACACTCCACCAATATCTTGGTTTCTTAAATTTTCTAATACTCCTGTGGGAAAATCACCTACTTTTGGAGGAACTATTGCTTTTATGAGTGAAATCATAAGGATAAAGACTACTAAATCTTTCATGTTAAACTTCCTTTTTGAATTAGTGGTTGTTTAAACAAAAAAAGGCCTGGTAAACGACAGGCCTGAACATTATCTAAATTTTTCATAGAACACTAACTATTGGTTTCCTTTTCTTGATATGCAGAATACCCCAATAAGAGCACCATTACTAAAAGAACCCAAATGCTTGCATGGTGAAATTCTGAACCTGAATATTTTATTAGATCTAAAAGTCTTCCAATTAGTAGGGATATTCGACCCATAACAGCAAAACCAAATGATGCACCAAATGAGACCATTAAAAAATATATACCTACTTTTGTGACTTTGCTAAAGTGACCCGTCTGCTCTTTCGAAAAATAAAAATATAGTAGACCTGTAACAGTTCCAACCAAGATAATGAGATTATTAAAATATGAATCACCTGTCAAACTGAAGAAAGGGAGATCTGTTCCAATCACTGGAATAATAGTATTCTTAACCTGACCTATAACATTAGAATTCAAAACACCATACGCGCGCAAACCTGCAGCCATGCCAACAGTATATGCAATTCCCCATCTTGCCATCCAGCTTAAAGGCTGATATAAACTCACTAGCATCATTATACCCAGCAACAGTGGAAAAAGGTAAATGAGATGCATATCGTGCCCCTTATCTATTCCACCAGAAGGGAATATGGTTCCTGCAACATATCCAAACATATCATAAATTGAATACCATAAACTAGAATCTGAATAGTGTTTAGAAGGCCATAATCTCCCCAATAAATTAGGCTGAATCTGCGTCCAGAAGTTAAATGACATCCAATAACCAGCAGAAACTCCAACAAAAAGATGCTCTGCGATCTTATAGAAGGGATTATCTTTATAAAGAAATGAGAAAATCGCGAGAGTAAGAAAAACCGCTATCCATGCTCCAAGAATATCCATTTTTAAGACCCCTGGTGCCTTTTAGAACGCTTTCGCTCTATGAAATATCCTAAGTTTCCAAGGACAATAAATAAAACAATCACAAAATGAGCAACTGATTGTGCATCCATTCCGCTTGTACCAATTCCTTTTACTCCAATAAGTTCTTCATATTCTGCAGCACCCGGCATCCCGGCCAAAATTCCTTTGATCTGACCACCCAAAACATAGGGCATCATCTCATTTACCTGTATTGATGTTGTTCCAGTGCTCATCGGTACGTCAGTAGGGTCAGCAGCAAACTGAACCCATTCAGTTGTACCAGGATAACCAGCGGAACCTGAAAATAGAAAATCAAAATCTTCGAATCTATTGATACCTTTCATCATTGGGATATTTTCGATCTTTGTTCCTTTTGCATCTATGGTATATAACTTTCTTAAATCACTAACTATGCCTTTTACAACAGCCTCGGCTCCAGGCCTAAATCCTAACATTACAAAATCTTCACCATAGGTAAGACCAAATCGCTCTACTGCGACCTCATCCAATGCTTCTTCTGCCATGAATTGTCCATCTGGCCATAAACATACCACATACACTTTATGTCCCTTATTAAGACTAAAGAGATGATGTAATAATGAGGTAACCATAGGATGGATCTCTGGCTTCGTACTTGGACCATATTCACAAGATAGCAATACTTTAGAACTATCTTCAAGGGCCTCAACAAAGTCATAAACCTGCTTAGAATCCTTTCCAGGTCTGATAGGAAGAGCCAGAGGGTATAGCAATGGAATTAATACAACAAGGCCTATGGTTAAGAAGATCCACCTTCTATCAACTTTTGCCAATTTTAAAATTAATTCAATTAAGTAATTCATCATTCCCCAATGTATGATCTTTCAATACCTAAAATGTATCTTATCGAAGTACCAAAGATGCCTAATCCGATTCCAATCATAATAGATCTAGAACCTGCGCTATTTGGATAACGATATATCCATTCCTGCAAATAAGGTAGGTAAAATAATGCAGGCTGATCTAATGGCCACCCCATTGAAATACCTGCCGCAGTAACTCCGAAAATACCAAGTCCTACGGATATTGCGGTATAACGCTTGTTTTTGAAAATAGTGTTTATAACAATGCCAGCTATAAGAACTATCAAATACATGATAAACCAACTAGATATATAACTACCCAGCGGTACTCGGCCTATCATTATGATGATACCAGATGAGAGTAGAAGTGTTGCTTCAAAATTTCTTATTCTAAAGGCTCTGTAGGATGCAGAAGCAACATAAAATGCCAGAAGGGCAAACATAGTTGCCTGCATCGGAGAGACCATATAGTTGAACATCCACTTGAATAAGGTCCCTTTAGCAGTAACATGAGTACCCCATGCTACATCAGGATTACCTTTTATAAAAAAACCAGCTACAATGGCAAATACTAGCCCACCAATAGCAAATAAGCTGTACTGCCAACCCTTTTGCTTTGATAGCACCTTTTGGGTTTGGAGCTTTAATAGGTTTAGACCTCCAAGGAAAATTGCAAATGCAGCTAATATATCAAACCACTGGGTCGCATCATCGTCTACAAATGATTTGAAAGTTGGCTGATCAATGAACCAACCAAGTAAGGTTGCAAACCCAATGAGAGAAACAATAATGATTGGTATTTGTCTTTTCCAAAGCATTACCTATCTCACCGTTAATATATCTAGTATGTTCACACTAATATAATCGAGATCAAACAGCAGTCGTATTAGGATTCCTCCAAACATCAAGCACAAAATAATAATCTTAATAAGGTCTTGCCCTTTAACAGCGCCTACCAATTCAGGTTTATCGGATAGATATGCACTCGCTGCAAAAAATTCTTCACCGATCAATGTATAGTCACATGCAGTAACAAAAAATGGTATCTGAGATTGAGAAGCCGTACCTGCTATTTGAATTGCTCCGATTGAGTTTCCTGTTTCTGCCAAGATTAGTGACTCAGCATAAAATTTACCCATGTATATACAAGCTGCAGGTTTTTCTCGAACCATAATTCCGTTTACTCCAGCGGCATATGCAAATTGTTCATCAGTAACATAATGAACCATGTCCTCGTGAAACATATCTGGCCTTCCTTCTACTAAATATGATTCCTTACAGGCTTCTCTAGCTGCTTTCATTACTATAGCACGTGAAACAGGAACATTCAAGGGTGTTTCATACCTAGCAGTCATTTTTGATACATGGCCAAGTACAATGACACCTGCTACAGTTTCAACTTGGTCCATGTCAGATATACCAGGTACAAAGAGAACTGGTTTACCCATTTCTGTAGACCTACCTACAGCCTCTTCAACAGCTTTTAAACCAGGGATGGTTCGTAAGAAAATATCTTCTCCTCTTTGAGCTTTTCTTGTATTGTAGATAAGGATACCTCCAAACAGAACTATGGCAAGGAACATTACAAGCCTTCCAGTTATAAAGTAGGGTGACCCTAAAGATAGATATAGGATAAAAGAGAAGGTGAAAATACCACTCCCGATTGCAAACTCGCGATCATTCATTTGAATCGAGATCTTCTATCATGGTTAGCAATAACTCAACATTCTTTGGTTCCTCAAATACTTGAACAGTCCTATAATAATTCTCAGCCTGAATAAAGGAGTTGAGAATAGGCCCAAAAAATACAAGAAAATGACTACCTAACAAAGAAAGTGGTTTTGTCATCTCAAGAAAAAAAACTGCTGGAGTAACAAGCCCATGCTGATGTATTTTTTTTGCGATCTTCTCTAAAAACAACTTATCCTCAGGGGTCAAAGATAATTCAGCAGAGTCAGAATTGAACCTAAAAAATTCTTTAATATTCATTTACCGAATCAATTTATTTCAAGCATTTCGAGATTTGACCTAGGTATTATTGCGTCCTCACCATCAATATTAACCTTCGCTACTCTTACCATGGTCTCTGATTCCATTTGTTGTAGTTCGGGCGGTAGTTCAATGACGTTTCCTATTTTTCCAAAATACGGTGCTCTTATCACCCTCACAAGGGATCCGCTTTCAATACCTAATTTCTCTTTTTTAGTAGTAATATCACTTGGCATCTCATTATCGCCCAATGGAATTACAATTTCCGGCCTGATGACTCCCGCACGTATTTGGGTAGCTCCGTTAATGGAAACAAATTTACCATCATGGGCTTTTAAAAGGTCATACGTCCGATCACTCATTTTTATATTACCATAACCCTCAGTCAAAACTAATGAAGTTATAAGGTCCTCAGTACCTGTTATGGCAACACCCAACCTGTATCCTAATATTTCTTCAAGATCAAAATAATTGAACCCTCCTACAACAATACCTTTAACCTTTAATTTTAAAGCCTTTTTATATACCTCTAGGCTAACAAAAGAACCGCCTACAACTATTTTACCAGAATGGTTTTCATTTATGTCTTCAATGCCTAATTCATTGTCTCTAGAAGTAGATATAACCTCTAGATTTCCTCTGGCCTCACCTCCTATTCCAAAAATTCCCTGCACGTAAGCTGCTTCAGATTCAATCGTCACTCCCTCATGTTGGATTACATCTAAAACAGTGCCACTTATATAAGCATCTACTTCTACTGGTAATGGTTCTTCGCGCATCACAATTTGACCAGTAACATCAGAAATAGATTCTATCTGCCCTGAAACTGGAGATCTGAGCTCTGATTTGAAAAAACCAAATAATCCCTGAGTTTCTGCTATCAAATCTCCCTTATTTAAAATATCGCCTTCTTTTACAAGGAGCACATCTATTATATCTGTAGGAGAGATATTAAGCCGATTGGCAACTTTTACCATATGTACATTACCTGGTAGGTTTGTTTTTGCGACAATATCATCAGCCTTGACAGCATCACCTTCTCTCACTTTCAATTCACCTTTTATTGGTAATCGCCGTTCTTTACGAACTTTTGAATGCTGTAAAACCTTTAACCCTGGTGTGTATGAATGTGCCATTTTATTTATATGATTTAGTTATCAGGATATTCATTTAGAGCCTTTGACCACGAGGAAAGGGATTCAATTCTCTTATCCTGGTCTTCAGGTATTGTTATGGGTCGATCTCTTCCATCAAAGATCAAGCCAACGGTGCCACCGAAAATATCAGTAGTTAATTCTTGACCATTTCCTGCGCCAATGTCCATGTACTTAGAAGGCTTTAGAACAGTGTTTATTGCCTCATATGGAAAGTCTAATCTTAAGATCTGGCCATTTTTTAATACATGATCCTCTGTACTACCATCTTTCAAGGTTAAGGTAGCAGTTAGTACTATTTCTCCAGGCTTTGACTTTCCTATTGGGGCAATACATGTACCCAATCTTATCAAACAATCCTTGTGGAATACTTCTAGAGCCGCTTTTCGTGCGTCCTCAGAAAAAGATTCTTTATCAACGTGAGCAAGTACACCTAATTGTGGCATCATAAAAATAGAGTCTACGGCTAATTGAGTTATACCCTCAGGCATAAATGCATCAATCAACATTTTTGCAGACTGCTCTCGTCGTGGAGCATGACTCAGAACCCCACCTGAACCAACAAGTAAATCTAGATCCATCATGTCGACAAGTGACTGCCCAGATGTGGTTTGATCGAAAGTATCAGAAATTGTCCTTTCTTTTTGAATACCTTTTAAGCCAACTGCAAATTCTTTATGCTGCTTAAATGATAACCTAAGAGCTTCTCTAGCAATTGCCTGTTCAATAAATAATTCTTCTAGAGACTGAGGTACTGTGGTTGGGCGTATCATTTTATTTCCAATCCTATTAGTCAATTCCTTTCTATTAATATCGAAAGGAACCCAACGTAGAACATTATCTAATCCAGATTCAGCAAGTACATTGCAGATAGAGTAACTCATTCCAAGATTGGCGCTAACCGTTCTATTGAATTTACCTTGAAAAACTGAGAATATATCTGTGGTTGCACCTCCAATATCGACACCTACTACGGTTATTCCTTCATTTTTAGATATCATTTCTATCAATGAACCAACTGCCCCAGGAGTTGGCATGATCGGCGCATCCGTCCAAGACATTAACTTTTTATATCCTGGGGCCTGTTGCATAACATGCTCCATGAAAAGATCATGTATCTTATCCCTAGAAGGCTCTAGATTTTCTCTTTCAAGCACAGGTCTTATATTGTCTACAAGGTCAAGGTCTACCTTATCCCCTAAGGTATCTCTAATTTTATCTTGTGCCTCTTTGTTGCCTGCATAAATGACTGGAAGTTTATATTCTTGGCCAAGCCTCGGCTGAGGATTGGCTGCAGCTAATATCTCTGCAAGTTCAACGACATGAGATATGGTTCCACCATCGATTCCTCCAGAGAGAAGTATCATATCAGGTCTTAGCTCTCTAATTCTTTTTATTTTTTCATGAGGAAGTCTCCCATCATTAGAGGCAATAATATCCATTACGATCGAACCAGCGCCTAATGCGGCACGCTCAGCGCTTTCGCCTGACATAGTTTTAACTACACCTGCCACCATCATCTGCAAACCTCCTCCAGCAGAACTTGTGGAGATATAAATGTCAACACCATTTTCACCATTTGAAGGTGAGACTATGGTATCATTATCTATTATCTTCCTTCCAGAAAGCTCCTCGATTTCCCTTACCGCATTCAATACTCCTCTTGTTACATCTTCGAATGGAGCCTCTACAGTAGTTGGAGCCTCTCCCCGGTATGTGAGTCGATATTCATCATTCACAAATTCTATTAAGATAGCTTTGGTTGTGGTGCTTCCACAATCTGTTGCCAGAATAGTTTTGAGTATCATTTGAGGAAATACGTTATATATGCATTAAAAAGTGGATGTAAAGATAAGATAAAGGCATGGCGAATATCAATGAGTCAAAACGATCTAATACCCCACCATGACCTGCCAATATGCTACCACTATCCTTTACACCTGCATCTCTTTTTAATAAGGATTCAGTGAAATCACCCAATTGACCAAAAAACCCTGCTATAAGGCCAAATATAAGCGCATCTTTCAACGAGAAATAATCACCGAGCCATCCTTGAAAATGGAAAACAATCATTACACCAAATGCTGCACTTAGTCCGCTCAATGATCCAACCCAAGATTTTTTTGGACTAACTTGAGGAAATATCTTTTTCGTACCAAATAAGGTACCCAAAATGAAAGCTGCAGAATCGCATATCCATACAGAAAGCATCAAAGCCAACGTCAATTGAGTATTCATTAAATGGTCAAATTGCCTAATATCGATTGCAGTGCCCAAGAGAACGGATACATATAATATACCTGCCAACGTTGCGGAGATATTCTGGCTAGGATTTTCTTTTAATGAGAATAACTCCCAGATGAATGTTAGAATAATTATCAAGATAATACCACCGAGCAGTTCATGTGAAGTTATGAGTGGTTGAACATAATAATAATCAGCTATAAAAACGGTAGACGTCATCCCCACCCATCTCAGTGGTCGAGCACCTTTATTTTCCATCAGTCTGTAAAATTCTCCAAGTGCGATTACCATACAAATAAGGATAAAAATACTATAATAAAGATCTCCTTTCCATATCAGAAATAGCCAAGCAGGTATACCAATAGCATTAATTAGATTTCTACCTTTCATCATAATATTATCTTCCTTTTAAATTCAAACAAGAACATTGATCGACTTTGGCTCTAGGCTAATGTTGACGGGTGTACGACCAATTAATTCACCATCAATAAGCAAAGAACTATCTTGCTTTGGAACGATCGAAAGCCTTCGAACTTGTCGATATTCAACCAGAGGACTTTTAACATGTTCCCCACTAAATAATTTAGGAAATAATTTTAAAAGTTCTATCCTTGAAGTTCTACGCACTATTACCAAGTCGAGCTTACCATCATCGATCTTCGAATAAGGCGCGATTTTCATGCCTTTGCCAGTGTGAATGGTATTGCAGCACATTACAAAGACAAAGTCACCATCTAATGTTTCATCATCTAGTATCAATCTAGCCATTCGCTTCTTTCCGATCAATACTTCCAATATAGAAGCAATATCATACCTTAATCCTCCAAGCCAGCGTAAATTTTCAGCAACATAGCCTGCATCAGCTACTATTCCCCATCCTACAATATTAAAGGAGAAGTAGATATTATTCTTGGTCTCAACCCTTGCTATATCAACTGGCCTTAAAGACCCTTTTATTATTCTTTCTGAAGCCTCAACTGGATCTAAGCAATTTAGATCGTGCATAAACGCATTGCCCGTACCACCTGTTATAAGTCCAAGGGGGAATATTTGGCCATCTTCCCTATTGAGCATTCCATTCACCATTTCAAAAAGGGTACCATCTCCGCCAATAGCGCAAAGACCATCGTATCCAGAAAGGTCCAAATTCTTAGCTAGCTGGACTGCATGCCCAGCGTATTCAGTCTGTATTATATCGATCTCTGCACCTTTACCTATTAAAATTGGCTTTATTTTTTCTAATATCTTCAATCCTTTTTTGGTACCACCAGCAGGGTTCACAATTAAATAATATTTACTCACTATGGCTTCGTACGATGTTGCATGTATTTCCCATCGCCCCATTCTATCACCTCTATTTTAACTTCGGTTGTACCTTGCCTGATGAAATCTAATTTTTTTGCGGCGCCATATGAACAGTCTAATATTCTGCCTTTGATATAAGGCCCTCGATCATTAATTCTCAGTATAAGTGATCTATCATTTGAAAGGTTGGTTACTCTGCATACAGTATTCAGGGGTAAGGTCTTATGTGCAGCTGTGACCCCATACATGTCATAAACCTCACCATTTGCAGTTAACTTTCCATGAAAATCTTCAGCATAAAATGAGCTAACACCCTTCATTATTTTTCTATGCTTCTTGTTCGTTTTTGCCTCTCTTTTTGAAGGTGTCGATTTGCTAGCTTTGTTGGGTTTTGAATATTTTGGTGACGATCCTTTAACGTATCTAGGAGAACTGCTACAGCCAATCATAAATATCAAAGTAACCAAAAATAAGTTAATTAATGAAGGTTTATTGACCACGATTTACTTGCCTAATTCCTTCATAAAGAACAATACCAACACTTGTTGCCAAATTCAAACTTCTAATATTTTCATTCTCCATAGGGATGGTGCATGTGTTTTCCCAATTTTCTTTCAAGAAATTATCATCAATCCCTTTGGTTTCGCTGCCAAAAACTAGATAATCATTTTTTTTAAATTTTCTTACGGTGTAGGGTGTATGTGATTTAGTAGTCAGCAAATGGAATGTCTCTTCATTTATCATGGAATTTAAATATTCTTTTTTGTTAGGGAAGTATTCCCATTCTATATGGTCCCAATAATCTAACCCTGCCCTTTTAAGAGTTCGATCTGAAAGCTCAAAACCTAATTCCCCTACTACATGCAATCGACTATTTGTCGCTCCACAAAGTCTGCCAGTTGATCCAGTATTAGGAGGTATCTGTGGTTCAATTAATACTATCGTGAACATTTTCTCTGATTGTTTGATTTATTCGAGGGATACAATATGGATCCAATACAAGACTAGTAGCCATACCAAATAGCGATGCACCTGCATTTTGCAATGCATTTAAATGATTTACATTTGATATTCCCCCAGTTGCCATTATAGGGGTTTTGAAATTAGAAAATATATTGACCATCTCAAGTGATCGAGGGAATAACATTGGTCCTGATAATCCTCCACCACCCATGGAAAAATCTTTTTCTTTAAATCTTAACTCTTCTCTTATTTTATATTTTGTATTTCCAGCATTTACGATCAAGAGATCATGAGACTCACATATCTCACCAATTTTAAAAAGGTCCTTGTTTGAAGAATCAGGAGATACCTTGACAGATATAACACTAGATATATCATGTCTTAACTTAATAATTAAATCATTTAACAATTCAGGATCATCTCCAATTGTCCTTCCATTATCGGTATTCGGGCAACTTATGTTAAGTTCATAAAAGTAATTTGAATGTTTACTTTTCAATACACTATCTATGGTATTGGCAACGTAAATGTAATCGTCAAAGTTATCTCCGCCCACGCTGATTCCTAGTGGCCTTCCATAGCTCCAAAGTATTGAAGACGATATTTCATCAATAAATTTATCAACACCAGGCCCAGGCAAACCAAGAGCATTTATCAGTCCCTTGTCATGATCTTTAAAAAAGTCTTTCAATCTTGGTCTTGGATTACCATTTCGACTATCTCTCATGATCGTTTTAAAAATTAAACCACCTAAACCCATTCTCATCCATGAATCTAATGTACCCTTATCTGATTTAAAGGATGCACCAACCAAAGGCGAGGAAAAAGTTAAATCATGAATCTCTAAACAGTATCCAGTGGGTGTAGCAAAGTCATGTGTTAACTTTCTTAGAAATGAAATATTGTCTAGTGCTTTATCACCAAACTTGACGGCGGGCTCTAGGTCATTAGGTAACAAAAACAATTTCTGATAAAGATAAACTATGTTGGTTATGATAGTTCTTGAGAATCTATACAAGAAAGACAATAACTCAATTCTCAAAGCCAATTACTCCTGAGATTTATTATCAACTGTATCAGCCTCAAGGGATGAGAGCGCAAAATTTATGGTATTCATTCTGGAAATGGCTTGAGTAGATTGATCAGAATCTGGATAATTTTCCTTTATCCATGAATAATATTTAAGAGCACTATCAACCATAGCCTCTTGGTCATAATAATATCCTATTGTATAAGCTGCAGACACTGAATAATCGCCATCTAAATTCATTGACATGACAGACTTAAAAAGATCTATTGCATTTTCTTTACCGCTTGACATTTCTAATTCTGCTTGCTTGAGCATGACTTCCTGCTCTTTAGGTTCTCTAGCGGTACTATCATCACTCAGATACATCGCATAATCAGACCCTGAGAATTCTGTTAAGATTGTATTTCTCGCCTTTACCGATGAAATAGTATCGCCCAATGCCTCATGAACAAATACTAAAGCAAATAAGGATTTTGATCTAAATGGGGAGTCGGGATACTCTTCAATAATCATATTTAAATATGAAGTAGATTGTTGATAACGGTCAAAAGTAAAGGCCTCTAAATCAGCAAGTTGATAATATAACTCTGGTTGAGTTCTCTTTGGTTTGACCTCTTTTGGTATAGAAATTTTTGTTGAGTCTAATATTTCAACTTCATCTAAATCTTTACTAGGATCGACTACTTTTGAAAGGATTTCAAGGTCTTTAACTGCATTTTGATAGACCTCAATGGCTTTTGAATAGTTCTTTGCCATTGGTGAAAAGATCGACCTACTAGACTCCTTAGAAACCATCTCAAAATATTCTCTTGCTTTTTCGAGATCCCATTTCTCAGAAGTATAAATACGACCAAGTTGATAATATGCTTCTGCTGAGACTGTAGTCCTCTGATAATCATTTACTATAATTTCAAGACGAGATTCTATATCACTATAATCTCCTTGGGCTTTGTAAAGTTGAACGAGCTCTAATTCGAGTTCACCAGCTATTCTGGAGAACTTATCGTCAAGCAGCATTGCCTTTATTTTTTTCTGAGCAGAGCGATAATTCTTTTGCAATCTTAATATTTTCAAAATTTGAAGATGAGCATTTTCTATCTTGTCTTTTGATAACGAATGAGATATAACATTGTTATATCCATCAGTTGCCATTGTGTAGTCTTCTTTATCAAAAGCCATCTCAGATAGTCTTCCATAAATAACACCTTTTTCATTTCTATTGACGGTTAATTTGGCTGCTTCTTGTAAATAGAATAAAGAAAGTTCTAGATCTTTTGTCTCTTTTGCGATCTCCGCAAGAGAAAGAAAACATTTAGCTTTTATATTTTTGGTTGTTGTTTTATCTAATAATTCATTCAGTTCATCCAGTGCAGCGCTTACACTTCCTTTTTTCCATTTACAAAGAGATCTCCAGTACTTTGCTTCTTCAATTAGTTTGTCACTTCCTTGTTTCATTACAACGTTAAGATTATTTATGGCCATCTCATAATCAGACCTGTAGTAACGTGATTTCCCCATTAAAAG
>CENX01066703.1_pt1 | contig 15284 bp, 14 predicted proteins | sample 361321 | NCBI WGS metagenome assembly CENX01 (sample SAMEA2619678, study PRJEB7988) | marine metagenome | isolation source: saline water (ENVO:00002010), including | reverse complement strand
TTTTTTGCTATCAATGGTTGCCACGATGTCTATTTTTAGCATAACTTATGCCCTTGTTTTTTTATTCAATTAAGGCTCGTTTCTATATGTGTCTAGAATAAGGCATTTAGTTCGATTGATGTGATTTAATGAATGTAGGGTGACCCGCAGACCGTAGTCTTTCCTCCTGAGCTTATGGGGAAAAAATTTTAATAAAGCCATAGACTGGCCAAAGCCCATGGGAGGCGTGCAAGATGTCTGATGAACGCCTAATCTCAATTGATAGAATTTGGGCACGAGTAAGAGGTCGTTTAAGGCAAGAATTTGGTGAGTCGACATATCGTAGTTGGATCAGATCGTTAGTTCTCGAAGAGGTTATCGGTGAGAGAGTAACTCTAGCAGCGCCAACCTTATTCATGAGGGATCGAATTGTTTCTCAATATGGTGATCGTATCACATTGGCTTGGGCTGCTGAGAGTGCAGATACAGTAAATGATTGTTTAATAACGGTTAGATCATCCGATGAGCCAGTTATAGAGGCGGTAACCGGAGATTCAAAGGTAACAAAGAATTCTCTGCCGTTGGAACCAAAAGTGATAGGGACAAAGGCCAAAAAGGAGAATTCGTTAGAGGGATCATTAGATTCTCGCTTCACATTCGATAATTTTGTTGTTGGTAAGCCAAATGAATTGGCTTATGCGGCGGCCCAGCGAGTATCAGGCAGTGACGAAGTTCTTTTTAATCCGCTTTTTTTGTACGGTGCAGTTGGGTTGGGTAAAACCCATTTAATGCACTCTATCGCTTGGGATATTCGGCGAAGAGACCCATCAAGGCGGGTACTTTATTTGTCTGCGGAAAAATTTATGTATCAATTTATTCGTGCATTACGCTTCAAAGATACTATGGCATTTAAAGACCAATTTAGATCAGTTGATGTTTTGATGATTGACGATGTGCAGTTTATTGGAGGAAAAGATTCAACTCAAGAAGAGTTTTTTCATACGTTTAACGCATTAGTGGATCAAAATAGGCAAGTTATAATATCGGCAGATAAATCGCCAACAGATTTAGAGGGGCTTGAGGAACGCTTAAGGTCACGTCTCGGCTGGGGCCTCGTTGCCGATATTCACCCCACGACTTATGAACTTCGTTTGGGGATTCTGCAATCAAAAGTAGAAAAACTTGGAGTAGCTGTTCCAACAAAAGTCCTAGAGTTTCTGGCTCATAAGATCACATCTAATGTCAGGGAACTAGAGGGGGCTATGAATAGAATCGCTGCCCATGCAACACTTGTTGGTAGGGATATAACGTTGGAAGCCACCCAGGAAGTATTGCATGATTTGCTGCGGTCTTATGAGCGGCGAGTCACAATAGAAGAAATTCAAAGGCAGGTAGCAAGTCATTACCAGATAAGGGTTGGTGATATGCATTCTCCCCGTCGATCTAGATCAATTGCTAGACCCCGACAGATAGCAATGTTTCTTGCTAAACAATTAACTCAGCACTCGCTTCCAGACATTGGTAGAAGATTCGGTGGGCGTGACCATACAACGGTGTTGCATGCAGTTAAAAAAGTAGATGAACTCTGTATTATTGATAAGCAATTCCAAGATGATGTAGAGTTTTTGCGCCGGATGCTGGAAACTTAATCAAATAATTCACCCATTTTACATAATTATTATGTTATAATCTGATTCTGTTGGATGGTATTGTGTATTGAATCGATTTGATGGCATGTGAAAGCCATCTTTTTGTGATGTTACAACCTAACTGGATGGCTATAAGGCAATGAAATCAATAATAAATCGTGCTTCTTTGTTAAAACCTCTTGGTCATGTTCAGAGTGTCGTTGAGCGCCGTAATACAATTCCAATTTTATCAAATGTTCTCTTAAATGGATCTAATGGCCGTCTTAGTCTGACGGCTACAGATATGGATATGGATATAATTGAGACTGTTGATTGTAACGTGCTCCGAGAGGGTACGGTCACCATCCCTGCACACACTCTTTATGATATTGTAAGAAAACTGCCCGATGGGTGCGATATTTCAATAGAATCTGATAATGAAGGTAGATTTATATCGGTGGAGGCTGGTAGATCTAATTTCACGCTTCCGGTGCTTCCGGCAGATGAATTTCCCACCATGTCGGGTAATGAATTATCGTGTAGTTTTAATATGCCCGCCGCCGATGTAAGGGCTTTAATCGACCGGACGCGGTTTGCTATCTCGAGTGAAGAAACAAGATACTATTTAAACGGAATTTATATTCACTCTACGGAATCAAATGGCGCCCCGGTCCTCCGCGCCGTCGCGACAGATGGACATCGTTTGGCAAGGGTCGAGATGCCGTTGCCTGAGGGCGCTGGTCAAATGCCCTCCGTTATAGTTCCTCGAAAGGCCGTGGTTGAAATTAGAAAACTTATTGAAGATAACGAATCTGATGTCTCAATTTCATTGTCAGAGTCGAAATTATGTTGCAAAATTGGTGATACAGTTTTGACGACTAAATTGATAGATGGAACGTTTCCTGATTACGAGCGGGTTATCCCAACCGGGAATAATAAATTAATGAATGTCAACTGTCGTGAACTTGCTGAGGTTGTCGATAGAGTAGCTACGATTTCCACTGAAAAATCCAGATCTGTCAAGCTGCAGGTTAAGACAAGAACACTAGTTTTGAGCGCCAATAGTCCGGAAAGTGGAACCGCCAGAGAAGAACTTGAAGTTCAATATGACTCAGAGGATTTGGAGATTGGTTTTAATTCTCGTTATTTATTAGATATAACAAATCAAATAGAAGGGGAGAATATTGAATTTTCCCTCGCTGACCCAGGTTCACCAACCATAGTTAGAGATCAAGACGACAATACCTCCCTTTACGTATTAATGCCGATGCGAGTTTGATTAATCATGAGGAAGAGCGTTAAACAATTTGATTAAGCTGTGAAAATCGATGACCGCTACATTGAGTCGAATGGATTTGAGCCCATGTGGAGTATCTGCCGATAAAGGACCTGCTGTTCGCAAGTTGAGTGTTTCTGCCTTTAGAAATTATAAAAACTTGAGATTGGAATTATCACGGAAACCTATTGTTTTAACTGGTCATAATGGTGCCGGTAAAACGAATCTTATTGAGGCTTTATCATTTCTTTCTCCAGGTACAGGGCTTCGAAAAGCCCGCTTATCTAATATAGACATGGTTGCAGCAAAGGATCAGGATCAATTAGCCGAAATAACTCAGCTAAAACATAGATGCTGGGCAGTGTCCGTAGATTTGGAATTGGAAAACGAAAAGTTAGTTATAGGAACAGGAAGAGATGAAAAAGCGGCAGCTACTGGAAGTGACAAACGTATTGTCCGTATAAATGGCCAGCAGGCTAAATCTCATTCCGTATTATTAGAATACTTAGCGTTGTCTTGGATAACCCCTCAAATGGATCGCTTGTTCCTAGACGGCCTGAGCCAAAGGCGCCGATTCCTTGATCGGTTAGTTTTTGCATTTGATCCTAAACATGCAAGTCGGGTAAGCGCTTATACTTATGCTGTTCGTGAGCGTAGTCGATTGATAAAGTCCGGTAATTCGGATGATGCATGGTATCTGGCACTAGAGAATAAAATAGCAGAAACAGGGGTGGCAATCGTGGCGGCACGAAGAGAGTTGGTGAATAGACTAGGTCCCATAGCGAGTATCAGTCTTGGTCCGTTCCCAGGTGCTATACTGAAACTTGCTGGAGATATAGAGTGCTGGTTAAGTAACGAGGCCGCACTAGAAGTGGAAGATCGCTACAAAAACGAGCTAATAGAGGCGAGAAAAGGTAATAATAGAGAACCGCTTTCAATTCCTGGGCCACATAGAACCGACTTAGTTGTGTCGCATTCGGTTAAAAATATTCCGGCAAGTCAATGCTCTACGGGAGAACAAAAAGCATTGCTCATAGCAATAATATTATCGCATGCAAGACTGAGGAAAATGGAATTTGGGCACTCTCCCCTTATGTTGCTGGATGAAGTGACGGCACATCTTGATAGTCAAAGACGGGATATGCTTTTTGATATTTTAGAATCCCTGGGCAGCCAAGTTTGGATGACTGGTACGGAGGCATCGCTATTCACATCACTTCAAACGCGCGCGCAGTTTTTTGAAATATCCAATGGTGAAGTACGCAAAAATGAAACCTTTTAAATATCGAGTTAGGTGGTTTACTTATGTCTGATCAAAATATCCCAAAGACTGAAGATGAAAGCGAATATGATGCCGACTCCATCCAAGTATTGAGAGGTTTGGATGCTGTTCGCAAGCGTCCTGGAATGTATATTGGAGACACAGATGATGGCTCTGGTTTACATCATATGATTTACGAAGTCGTGGATAATGCAATTGATGAATCGTTGGCAGGTCACTGTGACCTTGTTGAGGTTATTTTAAATGGTGATGGATCAACGACCGTTCGCGACAACGGACGGGGCGTGCCCGTCGATATTCACCAAGAGGAAGGAGTATCCGCAGCAGAGGTTATAATGACCCAACTTCATGCAGGAGGTAAATTTAATCAAAATTCATATAAGATTTCGGGCGGATTGCATGGAGTTGGGGTTTCAGTCGTAAATGCACTTTCAGAAACCTTGGAATTGCGCGTGTGGCGCGATGAGAAGGAGCACTTTATGCGGTTCAGACATGGAGAGCCTGAAACAAGCCTTCAAATTATTGGTGAAGCTGCAGAGAAAACAGGAACGGAAATTACATTTAAGCCGTCAACTGAAACATTCACCAACGTAAAGTTTGAATTTTCGCGCTTAGAGCACCGACTAAGAGAGCTAGCATTCTTGAACTCGGGCGTACACATTCAGTTGCGGGACGATAGAGAGGTAGAGCCTAAGATCATAGATTTAGAGTACGAAGGTGGCTTAACGGCTTTCATAGAATACTTGGATCGCTCGAACCAAAGTATACATGTGCCTGTTGTATTGGAGTCGGAAAAAGATGGTATTACTGTTGAGTTAGCGATGGAGTGGACGGATAGCTATCACGAAACAATGCTTTGTTTCACTAATAATATTCCGCAACGGGATGGCGGCGCGCATCTAGCTGGTTTCAGAGCTGCGCTTACGAGGACAGTAAATTCCTATGCGATAGAAAGTGGTATATCAAAAAAAGAGAAAGCTCAGTTGACAGGAGATGATGCAAGAGAGGGTCTTACTTGTGTTCTATCTGTTAAGGTTCCCGATCCAAAATTCTCTTCACAAACAAAGGATAAATTAGTCTCGTCGGAGGTACGCCCCATAGTTGAATCTGCAGTGTCGGATCGTTTGCAACAATGGTTTGAAGAACACCCTGCAGATGCGAAAAGAATAGTATCTAAGGCTTATGAGGCAGCAGCAGCTCGAGAAGCCGCCCGAAAAGCGCGTGAGTTGACGCGTCGAAAAGGGGTCTTAGACATATCAAGCTTACCGGGAAAACTCGCAGATTGCCAAGAGCGAGACCCAGCGCTTGCAGAACTTTTTCTGGTTGAGGGTGATTCTGCTGGGGGGTCCGCAAAACAAGGTCGTATTCGCAGAACGCAAGCAATATTGCCCTTAAGGGGTAAAATTCTAAATGTAGAGCGTGCAAGATTTGATAAAATGCTCTCTAGTCAAGAGATCGGAACGATGATAGCAGCTCTTGGGACAAGTATAGGTCCTGATGAATTTGATTTGTCCAAGATCCGTTATCATAAAATTATAATTATGACTGATGCAGATGTGGATGGGTCTCATATCAGGACTTTACTTTTAACCTTCTTTTTCAGGCAAATGCCAGAGCTCATAGAGGCAGGATATTTGTATATAGCACAGCCGCCACTATATCGCGCAAAAAGAGGGCAGTCTGAAACATATCTAAAAGATGATAAGGAACTTGAAGACCATTTAACGCAAAACGGTAGTGAAGGCGCTAGACTTGTGTTGGCCGACGGTACGGCTTTAGCCGCAGCAGACTTAATATCGACGGTTGAAAAAGCAAGAGATGCAAGATCGATGATTAATGTGCTAGTGCGGCGAGTGGGCTCACAGTTAATCACAGAACAGTGTGCGATAGCTGGGGTAATGGGACCGAAAGGTTTTGATTATGCTGCAGATGCCGTTAAATATATAGCACAGCGGTTGGACCAACTCTCAGAGGAAATTGAGAAAGGGTGGATAGGAACGTTCAACGAAGTAAATCAAGAAATGACATTTGAAAGAACTCTTAGAGGAGTGACCGAACGTTATTCTATCGGTTCACAGCTGATCCGAACCCCTGAGGCTCGAAAATTAGATGAAATGGTCAGCCATCTTCAAGAGATATATGGAAAACCCGCTGTATTGGAAACAGGGGAAGCCTCTGCTACTATTGACGGTCCTCTGAAGTTGGCGGAATTAATTCAACAAGCGGGTAAAAAGGGCCTTGCAATTAACAGATATAAAGGTCTGGGTGAGATGAACCCGGAGCAACTCTGGGAAACCACCTTAGATGCCAATCAACGCACATTGCTACAGGTAAAAATAGAACACACAGAAGAAGCTGCGGAGGTTTTCTCCACGCTTATGGGTGATGTTGTTGAACCACGGAGGGAATTTATACAAGAAAATGCTCTTAAGGTGGCAAATCTAGATGTCTAGGCTAAAGCAATGGAGGCCATGTATTAGTCGCTCCAAGGGAAGACGCTCTCGTCTTTCCCAATGAAAACATAGCCTCCAATACTTTTGGGCAATTGTAGGGCGAGCAGGTCATCATTGATTTGTATGAACTCTATCTTATTGTTAGAAAAAAACTTCACTGTGGCAGGTATGTCATTCGAAAGAACCGTGCAGCCAGCTATTCCTTGTGATTCGATCAATATTTCGCTTCTTATTAGGGACGAAAGTGCTTCGCTTTTACATATAGCCAGATTTCCGCGATCGAGCGGTATCTTCCAGCCTAACTCATCAATCTTCTTGATTGAACCCTTATTTGAAAACCAGCTGTAGCGAGCGGTCGCTTCATCAGGGTCTTTGGCGCTAATTATCACGTCGCGTAGGGCCACTATACCATTATGATGAGATGGAATTGGATTACTCCAGATGTGTTTTTCTGGTTCATGGCAAATAAACTCCGCGTAAGCTTCGCTCATATCGGATTTGCGAAGCCTGCAGAGACGAGCTTCTGCGTCAACTAAGTTCCTGTTAGGATCGATTGTTGATAGTTTTTGATGATTTAGAGGCATAGGATGAAAGCCATTAAGTGTAAGGCGTCCCTGTACATCTTCTATTTTGGCTGTTTCTAGTGCGAGAGCTGCAATGGCTGAAATTTTATTTTTATCAAAAATATAATCGGGTGTATCAGTGATCTTAATAAAGCCTTCATTAAAAATGATTTGGATATAAGAGCTTTTATTTTGGCCCGTTTCAATTTTGGTTGATGTGAGAAAACCAAATCGTAAAAGGTCTCTATTCGCAACATTGATATCTTCCACAATATGCGTGATGTGATCTATGAACACTTCATCAGAGGTTGGAGGTCGTCTTTTAGAGCTCATTCTTCTTTTCTTTTTTTCTCTTCTCTTCTATTGCTTCGTCGATAGCCTCGTTTATTTCCTTGAAGCTTAATGGCTTTAATACTTTTTGAGGTTTACGGTAGGCTTCTGGGATGAATAATCTCCAGATCTTTAATGTTAAAAAGATAAGCGGTTCTAATGTGAACTTAAAGGGCCACCATAGAGGTGAAAATATCCTATAGTATTGCGGTGCAGTCTCACCTGTGGCCAAGATAAACACTGCTGGTATCACCCAGTAGGCGCCATCTTGATACCCATTCCACCACCACCACGCCCAGCAAAACATTAGGATTGTGGCAATAGTTCGTGTTAATTTTGTGGCATCGGAGATTATTCTTGGTTGTGATGGGTCGTGTTCTGGTTCTGGAGTTGGCGAAAACATCTCTGCCATAACATAATTACCTGCCGTTCGTTTAAAAATAACATACTATTTGTTAGGGCCCTATCCCACCGTTTAGTAGCTTAATACAAGTCTATACAAATTCTATATAGATATTATATAAAATAACTAAATATTAAGCTTTTTCATTTAATCTATGATCTTGAAACCAGATTTTGAAATCAAACATTCTACTTTTCATTTCTGCGGGACTCATTTAATTAAAAACAAAGCTATTTTAGATTATGTAATATCAGTGCATTGGCATTGTTTGATTGATTGTATGCGATAGTATAAAATAGCATTAGGTATAAAAGGGGGAAATAATTATGGCGGCAATTCTTACAAGCCTGCGCAATACTGTTATCGCGGGTGTTATTCTCACAGTTATAATGATCTTGCTGGTAACACAAGTTACTGATGCGGATTTCGCAATTGATCAATCTTATCAAGCTTTCTTTGTTAGATGGCTGCACGTTTTAAGTGGCATAATGTGGATTGGGCTATTGTGGTATTTAAATTTTGTACAGATACCAAATATGCCAAATATCCCTGATGAGCAAAAGCCGGCAATTGGTAAGGTTATTGCCCCAGCAGTTCTATTTTGGTTTCGTTGGGCTGCTCTGGCTACAATCGTGACGGGGCTTCTATTGGCGCATTTGCAAGGTTATCTTTTGGAAGCAATACAGCTTGGTTTGGCTGACGGAGTAGCGAAGCATACGGCAATTGGTATTGGTATGTGGCTCGGTGCGATTATGGCATTCAATGTTTGGTTTGTTATTTGGCCAAATCAGAAAAAAGCATTAGGTATTGTAGATGCGGATGCAGACACCAAGGCTGCTTCGGCACGAACGGCAATGCTTTTCTCTAGAACCAATACGCTGCTGTCTATTCCGATGCTTTACGCAATGGTAGCGGCTCAGAATATCTACTAAACTGACTATAAAAATCATAAAAACTGACACTATCTTGGAAACCGGCCGTCAAATGGCCGGTTTCTTTTTTGGACATGAAAGAAGCATATACTTTAGGTTTTTGGCGCGCCCGGAGAGACTCGAACTCCCAACCTCCTGATTCGTAGTCAGGTGCTCTATCCAATTGAGCTACGGGCACCAATAACTTTATCGTTCATAAGCAAGTGACTTAATGTTGTCAAATAACAACTGAATGCCAACAAGCATAACAAAATATTGTTTTTCCAAAACAACTTGTAGCGAACGCAGTGTTTCTGTATTATGTGAGAAATTTTTTGTGTTTCGTATATTAAATTGCAACGGTTTGCTATTAGGACTTTTTCGTTTATTCTCTGTAAGAAAATTTTTTTGAGACTTATGCCTTAAAATTTGGTAAATAAAACAGTGGCTGATACCGCTGTACCATTAGATGGTGAATAAAATGGCCGATAACGTCCACAGAATAAGAGGGTGATGGCGTACAATGCTTGAGAAACGAATTGCTATCACTTTGTTGAGTTGCACCTTGCTAACTGGTGGGTGTTCTTTCTCAGCTGACTCGCTTTGGCCGTCGCTCTCTAGTCCTTCGTCGAAGAGTGTTAAGCAGATAAATAAAAAGATAACGATCAGACCATCGACAGAAGAGAAAGTAAACCAGTCGCTCGCTAACTTGAGTGGTGGTTTAAAGCCACCAAAACTTGGAGCTACGAATTTCAAGGTTAAAGCACCTAAGGGTGGTAAACCCACTGGTACGCTTGTTGGCAATAAAATTAGCACCTTGAGAGATGATTTAAAACGATTGCAGGCATCGATTGATATTGAAAATAACGATTTACAAGCCGTGCGCTTAAAGTCTAACTCGAACTCTAAAACATATCACGACAGAGTGGCCGTTATGCGGTCAAAGTTACAATTGGGTACAACTCCGGGAAACCCAATGATGGTGGAGGCTTGGAATGCGGCCCAAGAGCAATTAGAAAAGGTCAACGACGACATAGGTGAGATGAATTCATTATCGAGCAGAGTAGCGGCCGATGCATCCATGTCGGCTTACTTATTAGATGCCACGCGTGCTTCGTTTGGAATATCAGGTGCTGTCGATGAAGATCATCAACAACTAGAAGTATTGGAAGACGAGGTAAGTCAGACAGTCGTCCTAATCGAGCGCCTTTTGACGGAACTTAGTGATGATATTAGACGGCAATCAAACTACGTCGCAAACGAACGTAATCAACTGAATACGCTGGCCTTAGCAATTAAAAATGGTGAATTTTTTGGGCCCAGTCTTGCTTCAACAGCCTATAATGTTAGCTCGGTGAAACCTCCAAATGTGACGTCAAGTAAAACGGGGCTAAATAGAGGGCGACCCCTAGTGATTATTAGGTTCAACCAACCAAATGTTAATTACGAGCAAGCGCTTTACACAGCTGTAAATAAAGTGTTGCAGAATCAACCTAACGCAACATTTGACCTAGTTGCAGTAAGCTCGGTAAACGGTGGCACAGCCAAAGCTGCACTAAACGCTAATGAGACGCGTCGCAACGCTCAAAATGTTCTTAGGTCACTTGTAGATATGGGATTGCCCCCGGGTCGCGTTTCATTATCAGCTACCTCGTCTTCTAGCGGAAACGAAGTTCGTCTGTATCTGCGCTAGCTGATATCTAAAATAATCCAAACTATATTAAACTCTTACAGAGTAGCGATGATTTTGTTCCAAGAGTTAGATTTCTAATGATGTATATTAGGAAATTATTCCGTCAGCTATCGCTGGTATTAATTTGTCTTTCACTTTCAACTCTCTACAATAGCCCGGCAGTATCTCAGAGCAAACAAGATATTTTAAATATCAAAAAAGTAATCCGTCTGCAGATAGAAGCAATGAGGCGCGATGACTGGGACGAGGCTTTTAAATATGCATCCCGGGATATTCAGCTTTCTTTTGGAAGCCCAAAAATCTTCCGAAAAATGGTGCTTGCTAAATATCGGATCGTTTATCAACCTCGTCTATCATCCTTCAAGAAAATAGAACTAGTCAATGGGATCCCCGCGCAAGGGGTCTACATGGTTGATGATAGAGGCAAGTCAGCCATGGTTGTTTACTTTATGCGTCAAGATGAGAATAGAAATTGGAGAATAAACGGTGTTCAACTGTTTCCAGCAAAAAAGTTAGCTATTTAATTATTGAAAAGCTCTCGAAGATGGTTCTTATTGCTAGGACGATCAAAAATTGAATTTTTAAATACTTTTGAGGAATTTATGGAAGACGTTTCGTATACTAAAGGCTTCCCGGTTAGTTGGGAGGAATTACATCGAACAGCGAAAGCATTAGCGTGGCGCCTCTTTGAACTGCCACAATTTGTTGGTGTTATTGCCATTACACGGGGTGGAATGGTTCCGGCTGCGATAGTTGCCAGAGAACTTGAGATAAGAGTGTTGGATACTATAAGCGCTGTGAGTTATCACGATAATGCAGCAGATAAATTGGAGCAGCGTGAGCGGCAAGCGGTTAAACTTCTAAAAATACCAAGCCAGACCAAAGATGGCGCCGGGTGGCTAATAGTTGACGACCTGGTTGACACAGGAGAAACAGCAAAATCAGTCAGGGCATTATTACCAAAAGCACATTTTGCAACGGTTTATGCGAAGCCGGCAGGCAGGCCTTTAGTGGATACTTTTGTGACTGAGGTCAGTCAAGATACCTGGATTTACTTTCCGTGGGATCTAGAACCTCGCCCGGTAGACCCCATAATTATTTCTAGGCGTTGACTATTGACTATTTTATTGTTTGAAAAAGCTGGTGCATACATATTAAATTGCTTAACATTGACTTGCAGTAGACAAGCAGATATATACCGCTTCCTATATAGATACAGCGGTTTTTCACCAATGGAGTAAGCATCGTGAAACGTACATTTCAACCGAGCGTATTGGTACGCAAACGTCGCCACGGCTTTAGGTCACGTATGGCCACTGTTGGTGGTCGCCGCGTCTTGAGAGCGAGACGCGCGAAGGGCCGCGCCAAACTGTCGGCTTAGAAAACATATATGAGCGTTCTTGGGGGTGAAATGCGCAAAGCTCAAAACAACCCCGTGGAACGAATGGTTAAACGTTCACAATATTTAAGGGTAGCGCGCGCGCGAAAATATGTTGCTTCAAAAGGTCTAATTCTACAGTTTGAAATTAAAGATCCCAACGAGGGCGGAAATAGACACCGGGTCGGGTTCACAGTAAGTAAGAAAGTTGGTAATGCTGTGGTCCGTAATAGGGCTCGACGCCGGTTGAAATCTGTCGTAAATGATGTTTTAACTTCAAGCGAAGAACGGCCGCTGGATCTCGTGCTTATTGGAAGAGTTAGCACACTAAAACGATCTTATGATGAACTTCTTGGCGATTTTAGATTTGCATTAAAAAGTGCAAGAACAAGGCAGGAAAAGATTATTGGAAGGGCGAAAGATGAGTAGTTCCAAAAAATCTCATGTCCTAATTCATAAACTATTACTGCAGGTGTTAGTAGTTAGTATAAAGTTACCAATAATTATCTATAGATTAACACTTTCTTCTATTGTTGGGCATAATTGTAGGTACTATCCTACTTGTTCGTCTTATTCTCTGGAGGCGATTAATATACACGGACCCTTTAAGGGGATAGTTTTATCGGTCAAGCGCTTGGCTCGCTGCCATCCTTGGAATAATCATTCTGGTGTAGATCCCGTACCTTCATCTCACCGTAAGTAAAATAGGCAGTTAAGGTCATGAGTGATCAAAAAAATATGTTAATAGCCATAGGTTTGTCTCTCGCGATTTTATTGGGTTTCCAATTCTTTTATGAGTTTCCTAAAATGGAGAAAGAGCGGGAGAGGCAGGCAGAAATAGCTGCTCAAGAGGCAGCAGACAACCCCGTGCCTAAAACACAATCTAATCAAAATACTGACATTCAGGCCCCTGGCGGAGGTGCCAGTGCACCGAGTGTACAGGCGAGTGTTGCCACCGCTGCCCAAAGGGCGGAAGCGTTAGCATCATCGCCCCGCATTAACATTGATACCCCTACAGTATATGGATCTATTTCTCTTGAGGGAGGGCGTATTGACGATCTAGTTCTTAAAAATTACGGGCAGGACGTCGGTGAGGATGCTGAACGTATTCACCTCCTGCATCCAGTGGGGGCTCCCAAATCATATTATGCAGAGTTTGGCTGGGTGGGTTCCTCCAATGATTTGAAACTACCTGGCCCTAATACAAGATGGAAATCAAATCAAACTGAACTAGCGCCCGGTAAACCAGTAACCTTGAGCTGGGATAATCAGGCTGGACTGCTCTTTGAACGAACGTATGAAATTGATGATCACTACATGATCACAACCATTCAACGGGTTACTAACTCAAAGAAAAAGTCAGTAGGTTTATTCCCTTATGGTCTGGTGGCACGGTCCGGAACCCCAAGGACACTTGGTTTTTATATCCTGCATGAAGGTCCGTTAGGTGTTTTTGACGGAACATTACGAGAATATGACTACGACGACCTTCAAGAAACTCGAAAGGTAGAATTGTCATCAACAGGAGGCTGGATAGGTATAACAGATAAATATTGGTTGGCCGCATTAATTCCGGATCAGAATATAGGTTCAACGTATCGATTTGTTCACTCTTTGAAAAATAAAGATGACCGATATCAAGTGGACTACTTAGGTCAAGAAACAAGGATAGAGCCGGGCCAAACGACCGAGACGGTTAACCGACTGTTTGCGGGTGCCAAAGAAGTTAAGTTACTAGACGCTTATAGTGAACAATATAATATTAGTAACTTTGATTTAGCAGTTGATTTTGGTTGGTTTTATTTCTTAACAAAACCATTTTTCTACGCAATTTCATGGCTTTTCAGTTATCTTGGCAATTTTGGTTTGGCCATCCTGGCTTTTACCGTCTTTGTAAAAATAGTATTTTTTCCTCTTGCCAATAAATCATATAAATCAATGGCGAAAATGCGAGAATTAACACCAAAATTGATGGCTATGCGGGAGCAGTTTGGTGATGATAAAATGCGGCTTAATCAGGAAATGATGGCTCTTTATAAACAGGAAAAGGTGAACCCCGCTTCAGGGTGCTTGCCTATCCTTGTTCAGATCCCTGTGTTTTTTGCTTTGTACAAAGTTCTTTTTGTTAATATTGAAATGAGGCATGCGCCATTCTATGGCTGGATAAAAGATTTATCGGTTGCCGACCCAACCTCAATTTTTAATTTCTTCGGTCTGATACCATGGACTCCCCCCGATTTCATGATCATTGGTGCTTGGCCGGTTTTGATGGGTTTAACGATGTGGTTGCAACAGCGGCTTAACCCTCAACCAACTGATCCAGTACAAGCTAAAGTATTTATGTTTCTGCCCTTGTTTTTTACGTTTTTACTTGGAACGTTTCCAGCTGGATTGGTTATTTATTGGACTTGGAACAATCTATTATCGATTGCTCAGCAAAAGTTAATAATGTTCCGAATGGGCGTAAAATAAACCTCTAGTATTTTTAAATGGAGGCGAGCGTGGATGATGCGAAAACATTATATTCCGACTTTGAAGTAGAACAAGGACGACGACTTTTTGCCCAAGAATGCAATTTTTTATTAGGAATCGACAAGCTTGCCCAACTCCCTGTTTGTTCGCTCCCCGAAGTCGCATTTGCAGGCCGGTCTAATGTTGGTAAATCAAGCCTAATCAATGCACTTACAGGCAGAAAGGCACTTGCTCGTACGTCGAATACTCCAGGTAGAACGCAGCAACTGAATTTCTTTAACCTGGGGAAAAAACTAATATTGGTTGATTTGCCAGGTTATGGATATGCTAAAGTTTCTAAGACACAAGTTGCCGCGTGGACAAGAACGTTAAAATCGTTTTTGAAGGGACGCGTTACACTTCGCAGAGTTTGTCTGTTAATAGATTCTCGGATTGGGCTTAAAGATTTAGATAGAGAGATGATGGATATGCTTGATTCTGCCGCGGTTGTTTACCAGGTGGTTTTCACAAAAGTAGATAAATTAAAAAATAATGATCTGATGATTTTGACAACAAAAACTAATGATGAGTTAAATAAGAGATCGGCGGCTTTTCCTACGTTAGCATTCACGAGTTCTAATAAGTTGATAGGTATTGGAGAACTAAGGGCGGGTTTAGCAAGCTTATCTGATTAAAAGCAAATTGCTGATTAGATTATGGGATAAGATTATATGCATGAATCAGAGTCAATAATTTTTAATTAATTTAATTTTTGGGGGATTGTAATGGGCCAAACAGATACAAAGGCTCGAAAAGATTGGTTAGCTAAAGCTGGAATTTTAACCGATGCTCTGCCGTTCATGCGTCAGTATGCGGGTTGCACGGTTGTTGTGAAGTTCGGTGGGCATGCAATGGGTGATAAGGGCTTATTTAAGAC
>CENX01051460.1_pt1 | contig 15293 bp, 14 predicted proteins | sample 361321 | NCBI WGS metagenome assembly CENX01 (sample SAMEA2619678, study PRJEB7988) | marine metagenome | isolation source: saline water (ENVO:00002010), including | reverse complement strand
TCTGTTTCTATCAAATTAATACTTGAAAGGGGAAATTTAATTTTTTCATTAGTAATATTTGAAATACAAAAAATACTTTGAGTTCTATCAAGATCTTGTCTCCATAAACCAAATATTTTATTTCCTAAATTTAATGTAAATTGAGTTGAATTTGGGTGAAATGCAGGTTGATTAATTCTAATTTCTAATAATTCGTTAATTTTTTTATATATTTTATAATTTATTGAATCAGAATTATCCAAAATTTTAAATAGATCTTCTTTATTCCATTGGTATCTGTTAATAATTCTATTTTCCCCACCATTTTTAATTCCATTTAAATTATTTTTTGTTCCTAACAAACTATGAATATATATTGCTGGGACACCCTCAAATGCAAACATAATTGTATGAGCACATATAAATCTTTGGAATAAATATTCATCTTCACCATCGAATGTTCCTCTCATACTATCAAAAAAAGAAATGTTTATTTCGTATGGAGTTTTATCTCCCCATTGGGTTGTTCTATATGATATTTTACCACCAAAAGATTTCATCAAATCTAATAATTTTACAATTTCATTTTCTTCGATATACCCCTCAATAGGTCTTAAGCCTATACCATCATGTGATGCAATAAAATTAAAATATGCATTTCCATTTTTAGCTGGAGGCATTGTCATCGACCACTTTCTAAGCTCACTACTATCACCTTTTGTGAGAGTAAAAAGAATTAATGGTGCTAGTGTAAAATTATATATCCAGTGAGCTTCATCTCTGTCACCAAAATATGTTAAATTTTCTTTATTCGGAATATTAGTTTCAGTTATCAATACAGATGATTCATTCAAATAGTCCAATACTAATCGTAAAATTTTAATTAAATAATGGGTTTCAGGCCTATTGATACAATTTGTATTTTCTTCTTTCCATATATATGCAACAGCATCTAGCCTAAAAATTTTAATATTTTTTTGAATATAAAAATTGAAAATATTGATAAACTCAATTAAAACCTTTGGATTTCTAAAGTCGAGGTCAATTTGATCATGACTAAAAGTACACCAAACTTCACGTTCTCCACTTCTGGTTTTTACGGTTTGAAATAAGTCTGATGTTCTCGGCCTTACAACTTGAGGAACTCCATCCCAATTATTAACATTAATAAAAAAATCAGAGCCATGTCCATTCTCATTTAAAAAATTTTTAAACCATTGACTTTTTTTAGATGCATGATTTAGAACCATATCAATCATAACATTATATTTGGTTGATATTTTAGATAAATCTTTCCAATCTCCAAGGTTTGAATCTATCTTATAGTAATCTTTCACAGAAAAACCTTTGTCTGAGCTTGATGGCATAAATGGCAAAATATGTATGGAATTAATTAAGGGATTAAATTGGGTCAAAAAATGATATAAACTTTTTAATGGAGATTCTTTACTATCTATAATAGAGTCTGCATAAGTTATTAAAAAGATGTCTTTTTGATCCCAAACATTAAGAACTTTATTATTCGCAATTGAAATTGGTTTTAATATGGATATTATATCAGATGAAATTTGATTTAAAACAAATTCGTTATTTTTATAAACTTTCTTTAACAAAAAAAGAAGTTTTGTATTAAAGTCTTTAGCATTCATATAAAAAAATTATTTTTTATTATCATTCTCAACAGCATCGATTAATTTTTCATAGATAAAGGGAATTGCACTTCTTACTCTACTCCAGCTTGGCATAAGTGCCATTTCCATTGGTTTATCTAATACCTGTTCTCCAGCTTTAATAATATTTTCAGCAAACAACTCAACATTTCTTTCTTCTTTATTGATATCAACATCAATATCATTCATAGAAGCATCGTAGCTATAAGTAGATATATAATCAAGAGCAGTTCTATAATAAGTTGCTTTTAAAGCCCTTAAAGCATCAGTATTGAAACCAATTCCTTGTGAAGCAAGTTTTCGAATTAAAGTTTTACTAATGTCAATCGACATTTTAGATAAACCTTTTTCAGGGTCATTAAAAGATATATCTTGATGTTTATGATCATATTTATCAGCTATATCCACTTGGCAAACCATATTATTCGCAAAATTTCTTTGAATTTCAGATAACATTCCTACTTCTAGACCCCAATCATAAGGTATACGAACATCCCTAATTAATCTTCTTCTGAATGAAAACTCTCCTGATAGTGGATAACGAAATGAACTCAAAAAATCTAAAAAAGGAGAATAATCATTACTCATTTGTTTTAAAGCTTTAATTAAAGGAGTAACTAATAATCTTCCAACCCTTCCATTCATTTTACCATCTGCTATCCTGGAATAATAACCTTTACAAAAGTAGAAATTGTATGCGGGGTTAGCAATTGGATAGAAAAGTCTAGCTAATAATTCTCTATCATAAGTTAAAATATCACAATCATGAAGAGCAACAGCTTCACAATTTTTTAAACCATATATATAACCCATACAATACCAAACATTCCTTCCCTTTCCTGGAACTGATTCATCCAATCCATTTTCTTTTAATAAATTTGAAACTGCTTTCATATTGGGTCCATTATGCCAAATAATTCTAACCTTTTGAGGAAGTTGACTAAAAAAAAATTTTGCATGATTAAACTCATCCTCATTTGCATTATCTAAGCCGATAGTTATTTGATCTAAATATTTAACTTTTTTTAGCTTGTTAACAATATCTGGAAGAGCTGAACCTGACAACTCAGAGTATAATGAAGGTAAAATTAGCTGCATGGGTCTTTGTTTAGAAAAATTCTCAAGTTCATTTTCAATATAATCTAAATTTTTTGTTCTAAAATTATGAAAGGTAGTAATTATACCATTTTGGTGAAAATCTGACATTATTTTTCCTTTAGTTTATTTTTTTTATTGGTGGCATCATTTTTAATACTTGCTCCCATCCTTTTGGAGCTACAATTGAACTGTAAAAAACATTTTTATCTTTTTTTAAATATAATTTTTTATTAGAAAAGGCTTTAACTATTCCAGAATAGTCAGTGTTTTCCAACATTGCAATATCATTTGGACTATCACCCAAAGAAATTGAAAGAAATTTTTTTTTAAAAGTATTTTTATAAATTTTTAAAATCAATTTTAAAGCTTTTCCCTTATCTACATTTCCAATAAGATGATAAAATCTACCTCCTTTTAAAATTTTATAATTGTGACTATTAGCTATAAAATTAAATTTTTCAAATAATTCTTTAGTTCCATTCCATAAAAAAGGAAGAGAGAAATCTCTTTTTTTTGAATTCATCAAAATAGAATTTGAGAGTCCAGTTGATTCTTTTAATTCTTTTATATTCATTTTATATAAAAATGAACATTTTGATGTAAATTTTTTACACTTTTCTAAATTCGTAAATTTAATTAGGTCCTCTAAGTCAGAACCTAAAACCAATTTATAATAACCTTCCTGAGTTTCCAATTTATTAGATAAGGTTAATTTTAAATTAATTGGAATAAAAATTGCCGAACCATTTTCAACAATAAATGGATTGTTTAAAAAGGAATCTTCACATATTTTTTTTACCTCACTAAATGTTTTACTAGTATTAGGTACAATAATTGTTTTTTTTGAAATTTTTTTAAAAAAAACTAATATTTCATCAAATGAAAAGTTTTTATGATTAAGAAGCGTTCCATCAAGATCTGAAAAAATAATTACTTCTTTATTCATTTAATACTATTTGAATTAGTATTTAATTTTGAATAATATTCTTTTTCATCATTAAAGACATTTAAAGCTTTTGTTATTACAGGATCATTCTCAAAAGATGATTCAATTCTTTTCTCCAAACCTCCAAATATCCAAATAATATCTCTCGTTAATAATAATTTTATATCATCTTTTTCACTATCAAACATTTCTTCAATATTTTTTTCAAAATATTTACTTATGATATCAATTGAGTGTTTTAAAGAAATGTCAGATTCAATTTCATCTTTAAGATTGTTTTTTAATAAATTTAAATTATCATCCATAGGTGTATCTAAGTTTATATTTTTTGATAAAATAAAGTTCTTAAAATCAGAAATTATATTATCATTTATCTGTAAAAAATTTAGATCGGAGTTTTCGTTTTTAAGCTTTGTTGCAAACTGAAAAAAATAACCTTTTTGCCATATTTTTTTAGTTAGCATACCATAATCTAATTTATCCTCAATAAAATAATCAGGAGAAATACCTCCATTTGAAAATACTTCTCTACCATTTATTGTTGTAAAAACTGAGTCATCTTCAATAGGTGAGGATGTTTTACTCTTAATATTTTCATCTATGTAACCTTTTTTTTGAATCAATCTTCCTGATGGAATATAATATTTTGCAGTTGTTATTTTAAGAGTTCTATCAGAATCTATTGGGAAAGCAGTTTGGACTAAACCTTTTCCAAAAGAATTACTTCCAATGATTACTCCCCTATCAAGGTCTTGAATAGTTCCAGCTACAATTTCACTTGCAGATGCAGAACCACCATCTATCAAAATTGCAATTTTAGTATTAACATTTACAATAGGGTCATTTTGTGAATAAAACTTTTTTTGAGATCTTTCAGTTCTTCCAGAAATTGAAACAAGTAAATTCCCTTTTTGAATGATTAAATCTAGAATATCAACTGCAGAATCAAGTAATCCACCTGGGTTACCTCTAAAATCTATAATGATATTTTCAACTTCAAGATTATTGAAAGAAGATAATTCTGATCTCATTTCCTTAATAGAATTTCTAGAAAATCTATTTAATCTAATATATGCTGTTTGTGGATTAATTAGTCCTGAATAACTAATATCCTTAATGTTTATTTTACTTCTAGTTAAGTCAAATTCAATAATTTCACTTCCCCATCTTAAAATAGTTAATTTAACATTTGTATTTTCAGGACCTCTAATTTTACTGGCTGCATTATCTATTCTCATTTCCAAAGTAGAAAGACTATCTACTTTAATTATTTTATCACCACTAATGATTCCAGCTTTTTGAGCAGGAGAGTTATCCATAGGTGATATTACAGTTAAAGTATCATCTCTTACACCTAATTGAATACCAACACCACCATAATTTCCCTGTGTTATTATATTTAAATTATGATTATCATCTTCGATTAAATAAGTAGAATAAGGGTCAAGCTTTGAGAGCATTCCATCAATAGCAGCCTTAGAAAGAATTTCAGGGTCTAAATTATCAGAGTAGTTAATATTAATTCTTTTATAAACATCATAAATATCCCTCCAACCTGATGAAACATCTTTATATAAATCAGATTTTGCAAAACTTAAAAGTATAATTAAGGATAATATTGAAAAGATAATTTTTTTATTAAAAACTTTTTTTATTAAAAAGGTGAATATTTTCATTTTATATGATTTAAATAATTTTTATATACTTTTAATTTTAAATTTTCTGGTGAATCCATTGCATTTAATAAATGAAATCTTTGTGAATTTTTTGCAAGTTCTAAATATCCATTTCTTACTTTAATTAAAAATTCCTTACCTTCAAGTTCTATTCTATCTTTATTTTTATTTTTCATTCTTAACATCGAATCTTCAACTTTTAAATCAAAAAGAAAAGTTAGATCGGGATTAGCATGAGTTAATGAAAATTTATTTATTTCATTTAACCAGGAAATATTAATTCCTCTTCCATAACCTTGGTAAGCAATCGTAGAGTCAATATACCGATCACAAATCACAATAATGTCACTATTTAATTTAGGTAAAATAATATCATTTACTAATTGATATCTACTTGAAGCGATCAATAATGCTTCAGTTTGTGGTGAAATCAATGAATCTCTATAATTAAGTACCAAATCTCTAATTTTTTCTGATATTTTAGTACCACCGGGTTCTCTTAATAAAATAACATTATGACCATCACTAGTTAATTTATCTTTCAAAAAATTAGCTTGAGTAGACTTGCCAGAACCGTCAATTCCTTCAAAAGTAATAAACATAATAAAAATAAGATTTCAATTGGTAAAATTAGTTTTGACTGAATTTTTACCAATAATCAATGTTAATTCTCCTTTGATTTTTTTTTCTTCAAAATAAATTAATGCTTCAGATAATTTACCTCTCCATATCTCCTCATGCAATTTTGTTAATTCCCTACAAATTACAATAGGTCTATCTCCTAAAAAATTAAAAGAATCATTTAAAGTCTTTGTTATTCTCTCTGGAGACTCATAAATAATAATTGTTCGGGTTTCATCTTTTAAAAATGTTAATCTTGTATTTCTTCCTTTTTTTTTTGGTAAAAAACCTTCGAAAATAAATTTATCGGTAGGAAGACCAGAACTTGTAATTGCAGCTAATAATGAAGATGGGCCAGGAATAGATATAATTTTAATTTTATTTAAAATGCATTCTCTTACAAGCTTATAACCTGGGTCACTAATTAAAGGAGTGCCAGCATCAGAAACTATTCCAACATCATATGATTGAAGAATATCAATAATTTTTGGTATTACTTTTTCTTTATTAATATCATTATAAACTATCATCTTTGGAAAAACATTATATTCATTTAATAATTTACTAGTTCTTCTAGTGTCTTCAACTAAAAGAAATTTTAAATCTTTTAAAACATTTACTGCCCTATAGGTAATATCAAGCATATTACCAATTGGAGTACTTATAATAAATAATGTTTTCAAATTAAATCAAAATGAAAAATCTAAAATAAATATAAACTAGAGGAGCTGAAAATAATATTGAATCGAATCTATCAAGAAAACCACCGTGTCCTGCTAATAATGAAGATGAATCTTTTAATCCAAAATTTCTCTTTAAAAGAGACTCTGCTAAATCTCCAATTTGTGAACCAATAGATATAATTAAAAAAATAAATAAAATATCAAAATGACTTAAAAAGTCATTAAAAATTTCATCAAATGATAATAAATAAAATAAAATGTATATTAGAAAAGTACCAAACAAACCTCCAAAAGACCCTTCTATAGTTTTATTTGGACTAACTCTTGGAAATAATTTATTTTTACCTAAAAATTTACCAAAATATAATGCTCCAGCATCACAAAACCAGGTTGATATAAAAATAATAAAAGTAATAACCATTCCTAAGTCATAAAAATCTGTAAATTGAGTTTTAATATTTCTTAATAGAAATAAAGAAGATAATAAAGTTGGAATATATAATAAACCAGTTAAGGTAATTGAAATGTTTAAAAAAGGGTTGTTTTTATTTCTAAACAATTCAAATATTATTACAAAGAGTACAGTTAAAATAAAAAAATCAAAAAAACTGAGAAAAAATATTTTATCATTATGAAAAAAATTTATTAATAATATTGAAAATGAAATTATATATCCTGTTAAAAATTGGGGATAAATTTTTTCCAGCTTAGGTAAAAGATAAAATTCTCTCAAACAAAAAAAGTTTACCACAGATATAAAAAAAAGGAAAAAATAATCTCCCATAAATATCAAAAAAACTATTAATGGGATACCTATTAAATTCACAATACTTCTATTTTTTGAAAATTTTATCATTTTTATTGGTCTTTACGTTTCATGTATTTGTTATCACCCCACTCGATTACTTCAATTTTTACTCTCGCAACACCTTGTTCTAAAAAATCTAATTTTATAGCAGCTCCGTAAGAACAATCTAAAATTCTTCCTTTAGCATAAGGACCCCTATCATTAACCCTAAGAGTGGCTGTTTTTTTATTAGTCAAATTTGTAACTCTAATAATAGTATTAAGAGGTAATGTTTTATGAGCTGCTGTTAGACCATACATATCATATGTTTCACCATTAGCGGTAATTTTTCCATGAAAATCATCAGCATAATAAGAAGATTCTCCTATAATAACTTTTTTATTTTTGAAATTTTTAGGGGATTTTGAAGATGAATTATTTTTTGGTAAATAATTTCCAGAACCATATCTTGGTGAGGAAGTGCAACTCAAAAAAAATAAAATTAAAATTATTTTAAAAATAAAATATTTATTTTCACTAAAAATTTTCATCAACAATGTTACCAATCTTCCAAGGTTTAAATGATACCGTTCCAAGTGATATATGATTTGCACCTAAATTTATATAATTATTTACATCAGCTATTGAATCTACTCCACCACCAGCAATAATTTCAATTTTGTCACCCCAGTTTTTCCTTATCAATATAATTAATTTTTGAACATAAGGTTTTAATGATTTTCCTGAAAGACCTCCATAAATAACAGGTAATGTATTACAACAATGAATTTGACTGAAACCAAGATCATTAATCAAGTATTTCAATTCATCAAGTGTAGTATGAGGAGAAACTTTAGCAATACACCAATTTTTATTTTTTGATTTTTTAGATGTAAAAAGTTTTAAATCATCAGAAGTAAATAAATTTGATTTTTCATCAAGATTAGGACAACTCAAATTAATTTCAACATTTATATCATCCCCAACTAATTGATATAATTTCGACCAATCAGATCTATTAATTGCTGCTATAGATAAAATTTCTCTGCTAACAATTTTTCTCAAACCAGTTTTAACTCCTGGATTAGGAAGTCCTAATTTATTTACCCAACCATCTTTTTTAAAGTCATATCTTAATGTTGTTATTATTTTATAAATTCTGTTTAAGAAAGTTGCCCTACTATCTAAAGTCCATGTGCCCGTTACAGGAATAACATTATTTTTTCCAGTAAACTTTAAATAATTTCCAAACGGGGCTGCAATAAAAAATTTCATAACAAATTAATCATTTTTAATAGATATTGAATCTGGCAAAATACTAAAAGCTTTATCCATTGCAACCAATCGTTTTGATGCAAAAATAGCCTGATCAGATAAAGGGTGATTTTCTTTAAGTTGTTTATAGTAAGAATAGGCAGAATGAAAATCATTTAAATTGAAATCATAAATATATGCAATTGATAAAATAATTGATGAATAATATGAAGTTTTTGGAAAATCTTCCAATATTTTTTTATAAAGATATATAGCTTCAGTTGGATTTTGTTTTATAAAAATTTCAGCATTTAACATTCTTTCTCCTGCTAAGTCTTTTATTTCTGAGCCAATTGAATTTGATATAAACCTACTATAATCTGTATCAGAATAATCTTTTAATAATTTATCTCTTATATCAATTCTAAGTTTCTTATTAGAAATTTTTTGATATAAATAATACAAAGAAAAAAGAGATTTTGGTGAATAGGATGAATTAGGATAATCATTAACTATTATATTAAAATAATTAATCCCATCATTAATATGATTAAATCTAAAAGCTTCAATTTCAGCAATACTATAATAAAAAAAAGATATTTTATTATAATTTTTTTCATTTGCAATATTTTTAACATTAGTTGAGTCGGTTTCAATAAAAGCTTTATATATATTTATTGAATCATTATAAGATTCAACTAAATTAATTTCATTTATTCTTGACTTTGATGTTGAAATATAAATTGAAGATGGAAATTCTAATTCAACATTTTCATACATTTTTTTTGCTTTAGAATAATTTTTTTCAATATCTAAAGAGTAATTTCCAATATTGAAATATGCCTCGGCTGAAAATATTGTTTTAGGGTATTTTTCAGTTATTTGCTGAAAAACATCAATGGATTCATTTAATTTATTTTGAGTTAAAAGCAAATTTGATAACTCTAGAAGTAGTTCAGCATTGATAGATTCGAATTTTTCATTATTAACAAGAGATTCTATTATAACGGCTGCTTCATCCCATTTTTTCAATTCTCTGAGAATCCTTATAACCATAAGGTTAGAATATTTATTAATTTTTATTGAAGGATGAAAGTTAGCAGTTTTCTTAAAATTTTCAAGAGCTATATCATATTTTTTTTCATTGTAAGCTTTTTCTGCTATTAAATAACTAGCTTTCATTCTACTAGACCTATCTTTTGCAATTAGAGCACGTTGGTTTAAATAATAAAGAGAAGAATCAATAATATTTGTTTCTTGATATATTTCTGCTAAAGAAAGATAAGCTGTTAATAAAATAGATTGTTCCTCAATTTTTTTGAGAGATTTTGAATTATAAATTATCTCTTTTATATCATTAATAATTTTCTTGTCATTAAGAATATACCAATCTGACTTAAGCTTCCATAATTCAGATTCAATAATTTGTAAATTATTCAATTTAAAAGAAGATAATTTTTCGAGTGTTGATTTTGATAAAACATATTCGTTTTTATAAAAATGAGCTTTAGATTTTAAAAATATAGCGGATGGTACAAATTTTGATTCTGGGTAATTTTCAATAACAATATTACATCTTTCGATAGTTTTGTTAAATAAATCAATAATTGAACTTGATAAATCTTCACCATCTTTTAAATCAAGAATTTGAGATTGTGCTTGATCATAAAATTGATTTGCATTATAAAAATAATTAAAATAAGCACAACCTGAAGAGATTATAAGATAAAAGGTTAAAATTAATTTTAAATAAATAAATTTTTTTGTCATTTTTAATAAATTAATTAATCAATTCTAAATAAATAATTATTTTTGTCTAAAACTAAACATAAATTAACCCCTAAAACTTAAACTAATGAAAAGTTATTTTATTTTAACAATTTTAACATTGAATTTTCTGTTTTCACAAGAATCAGATACTATTTCATATTCAAATAATGATACTGGATATGTGCAAATCAATACAGATTCAATTGGACTTAATTTATACATCGATGATATTTTAGTGGGACAATCTCCATTGAATGATCCAATTCCAGTAAAAACAGGATTTCATAATGTAACTTATATTGAACCGAATTATATTACTGCTCTTAAAGAACATTTTTCTGAAGATGAAATAAATTTTTTACTAAAAGAATCAACAAAAAAAATATATGTGTCTACAAATAAAACAGTTTTTGTCAATCTTTGGTGGAAAACTTATGAAGATAAAATAAAAAATAGAAAAATAATGAAATGGATTAGAACAGGCCTTAGTTCAATCATAATTTCAATTTTAATTATTTTAAATTCTTAAAAATACAACTTTCAGTAGATAATATTTAATTCGTAATTTATAGTATGAAAGAATTTGAAACTTTTGATACACCTATAGAATTTAATCCTGATTACGATTGGCCTGAAGAGGGTACAGAATTAGATTGTCCAAAATGTGATAATCCATTGACTCTCAATATAAAAAGAAGCGATTACAAAGGAAAACCATGGTGGTGTGGAAAATGTCGCTGGCAGTTTTCTAATGAAGAAGCTAAAAAATAGATAATCATTCAATAAATTAATTTGGAGTTAAATAATGCTTAAGATTGGCCCCTTTAGAGGTTATTATTATAATGCAAATATAATTAAAAATTTATCAGATGTAATAGCACCCCCATATGACGTCGTAAACAAAGAAGAAAGAGAAGTTTTAGCTAATAGATCTAAATACAATTTTATAAAAATGACTCTTCCCTCAAATTATGATCCAAGCAATAGTTCCAATGAGAAATTTTATTCTGAAGCAAAACAAAGATGGAATATGTGGAAAAAAAATGATATTATTTCACTATCCGAACCATCAATATGGCTACTTAAAGAATCATATGTTTCAAAAAATAATGAAAATTTAACTAGATCTGGTTTCATTGCATCATTAGATGTTGCTGATGACTCAGATAAATTTGTTTTAAGGCATGAGAGAACACATCAGGCTCCAAAAATGGACAGGGTAAATTTATACAAATCAACTCTTTCAAATTTAAGTCCTTTGTTTTTTATTTACCAAGATGATCAAGAACAAACAAAAGAGTTTATAAATCACTTTAATAGAATGAATATAAAATCTGCTATTTTCAATCATAGGGGGAAAGTTAATTTGGAACTATTGAGATCTTCAGATATTGATTTTATAAAAAAATTTAGTAATTCATTTGAGGGTAAATATGCATTGATCGCTGATGGTCACCATAGATATGCAGCATCTAGAATACTCGACCAAGAAAATACTTCTCCAAATATTGACACATCATCTTTAATGGGTTACCTAGTACCTTCGTCAACGCCAGGTTTAATTGTTGAAGCCACTCATAGAGCAATATTTAAATTAAATAATTTTGATGAAGAAGTATTTATAAATAACATTAATGAATTTTTTGCAATTGATTCTGATTTAACTAATTCATCATTTTCTATTCACACTAAACTTAAAGGTGAAATTAAATTAACACCAACCCAAGATACTATTAAACTTGTTGATTCAATTGTTAAAAATGAATTTTTATCAAAAATTCCAGTTGTAATTTTAGAAGAAATAATTTTAAAAAAAATTACTGGAATGAATTCTCAAGACATTAGCCACAGAACAAACCTAAAATACTTTCAAGATAAAAATCTTTGCTCCAAAGAATTAAATAATAACAATTGGAATTATGCTATAACCGTACCTCCCTTGTCAGTTGACGAAATTTTTAAAGTAACAAAATCTGGAGCGATTTTTCCTCAAAAATCAACATATTTTTATCCAAAAGCACCAACAGGCCTTGTAATGAGATCTATGGAGAAATAATTATGTCAAAAAAACCCAAACTTTATATACCAGGACCAACCCATGTTCAAGATGAAGTATTATCATCGTTAAGTGATTATCCCATTGGACACAGATCTAAAGAATTTTCAATATTATATGATGAAATAATGAAACCACTCAGTGAATTATTATTTACTAATAATAGAATATATTTAAGCACAAGTTCAGCTACTGGTTTATGGGAAGCAGCTGTAAGAAATTCAGTGCAAAAAAAATGTGTAAACTTTGTATGTGGTGCATTTTCTAAAAAATGGCATGACATCACAACAATGTCGGGTTTAGAAGCTGATATGATTTCAGTTGATTTAGGAAAACCAATAACACCTGAAATCGTAGATGATGCATTATCTTCTGGTAAATACGATGTAATGACTTATGTTCATAATGAAACTTCAACTGGACTAATGAATCCATTAGAAGATGTGGCGGAGGTAATGAAAAAATATCCTGATGTTTTATTTTTAGTTGATGCTGTAAGCTCACTTACGTCTGTAAAAATTGAAGTGGATAAACTTGGAATAGATCTTATTCTTGCAAGTGTTCAAAAAGGATTTTCTCTTCCTCCTGGTTTTTCATTTTGCACAGTTTCTGATAGATTATTAGAAGTCAGCAAAAAATGTAAAAATAAAGGTTATTATTTTGACTTTGAAGTTTTTGAAAAATATGCCTTAAAATCTCAAACACCTTCCACCCCATCTATCCCACATATGTTTGCTATGAAAACCCAACTTAAAAAAATATTTGAAGAAGGTTTAGAAAATAGATTTTCAAGACATATACAAATGGCTAATAAAATGAGGAAATGGGCTATTGATAAAGGTTTCGGATTATTTCCTGAAGAAGGTTATTATTCAGAAACATTAACATGTATAAAGAATGATTTAAATATTGATGTGAATGATTTTCAAAGAAAACTTTTAGAAAAAGGTTATATGATATCAGGTGGATATGGACCTCTTAAAGGTAAAAATTTTAGAGTTTCTCATATGGGAGATATTAATATGGAAGATGTTAATGAAATTATAGAGGTTATGGACCAAACATTAGAGGAAATTTAATGAATAAAGTTTTAGTAACTGACCCAATATCAGAAGAAGGAAAAAAAATTCTTCTTGAATCTTCAATTGAAGTAATTGATGCCTCAGATAAAAATTTAGAAGATATTGATTTAACTCAAATAAATGGTTGGATTATTAGAAGTGGAACCACGATTACATCCGATTTAATAAAAAAAGCAACAAATTTAAAAGTAATAGGTAGAGCAGGAGTTGGTGTTGATAATATTGATATTAATGCTGCAACTCTTAATGGCGTATTAGTAATGAATACTCCTGATGCAAATACAATTTCTGCTGCAGAGCATACAATTGCTTTATTATTATCTTTATCAAGAAATGTACATGAAGGATATCATGCTATGGTTCATGGAAGATGGGATAGACATAAATTTATCGGTTCAGAGCTACAAAATAAATCTATAGGTATCGTAGGGCTTGGTAAAATTGGAACTGAAGTAATTAAAAGATTACACGCTTTTGATATGAAAATTTTGGGTTATGACCCATATGTTAAAAAAGGAAGCTACGAATTAGATTACGTAGAAATTATTGAAGAACTGGATGAATTATGCAAAGAGAGTGATTACATTAGTATTCATATTCCTAGAACTAAGAAAACAACAGGTTTATTTAACATAGAAAAATTTAAATTAATGAAACCTAGTGCTAGAATAATCAATTGTTCTAGGGGAGGCATTATTGATGAAGATGACCTTTTTGAAGCCTTAGAAAATAATATAATTGGCGGTGCTGCTCTAGATGTTTTTAATGAGGAACCAGTCAAAGATATTCCTTTGTTAAAGGCTAAAAATATACTTTATACACCACATTTAGGTGCTTCAACACAAGAAGCTAAACAGGGAGTTTCAACAACTATTTGCGAAAGTATTAGAGATTATCTAAATGAACAAAAGATTGGTAGTGCTATTAATATTCCAATAACTGATATGAGCATATTAAAATCTTTAGAACCGCATTTAAATTTAGCAGAAAAACTTGGAATTTTTATGCAACAACTAGCAAATCCCCCAATTGACACAATGTCTATATCGACAGGTGGGTCATTAAAAGATGTAAATATTATAACCTTAGCTTTTTTAAAAGGTTTTTTTAAAAATATTCATGATGAGAATGTAAACTATATTAATGCTTCAGCTGTAGCTGAAAAAGCAGGCATTCTTTTTGATGAAACATATAGTCATAAAAAAATTAACTATGATAATGAAATCTCTGTAACAATAAATAATACAATTACAATTAAAGGAAGTTTATTTGATGGTTCTTTACCAAGAATCGTTCAGATAGATGGCTTTGATCTTGATCTTGTTCCAGATGGAAAATTCATACTCATGTATAATAGGGATGTACCCGGAGTTATTGGAAAAGTTGGTTCGCTTTTAGGAAAGCTAAACATTAATATTGATGGATATTACAATTCTACAAATAAAAATACGGAAAATAAAAGCGCTATTGGTCTCGTTAAAATTCACTCTAATCCAAACCAATCTATTCTTGATCAGATAATCGCATTTGAAGAAGTAATATCAGCTCATATAATTTCACTTGATTAAAAACTTTCTGATGAAAAATCAGATTGTTTTTTTATTTTTATTTTTTACACCTTTTAATACTTACTCACAAACCATTCCTGGTATTAACAATCTAATTGACAAC
>CENX01026600.1_pt1 | contig 15335 bp, 8 predicted proteins | sample 361321 | NCBI WGS metagenome assembly CENX01 (sample SAMEA2619678, study PRJEB7988) | marine metagenome | isolation source: saline water (ENVO:00002010), including | reverse complement strand
CGTCCCTCACAGTAAACTGCTGCGGACTTGTCGGTTTCCCTTCGGCTACGCGGATCAACCGCTTAACCTCGCCAATGATCAAAACTCCCTGGGGCATTTTTCTAAACGCACGACAAGACGCTGCTCATATCATCGCTTTCACGCCTTGTCAGCCTGTACCCAACTGGTTTCACGTTCTTTTCACATCCCGCCAAGGATACTTTTCAGCTTTCACTCACGTTACTTGTAAACTATCGGTCTCGAGTTGTATTTAGGATTGGAAGTTTCTGCCTCCCACATTCACGCGCGATTTCCAGCGCACGCTACTCTTTTACAGTCACGTGGTCATATCAGGTACGGTTACGGGACTTTCACCCTCTTTGGCTGTGCCGTTCCAGGCAACTTCACCTTTTCTGACTTAGACAAAAGACTGCAAACCACATCTCCCTCACTTTCGAGTTGGGATTCGGCTTGTCCTATTCCGTTTTCATTCGCCACTACTCACGGAATCTCTGTTGATTTCATTTCCTCCCCCTACTAAGATGCTTCAATTCGGGGGGTTCCCTATCGCATCGCGATTGTTTCCGAAGAAACAGGAAGTCCCATTCAGCTATCTGCGGATCCAAGACATTCTTGCGTCTCCCCGCAGCTTGTCGCAGCTTGTCACGACCTTCATCGGCACTCGAGCCGAGCGATCCCCCAGTTGGGTTGTAGCATCACATGTATGTATTCCACACCATGCGAGTAACCCTTCGGTATCTAAACATGCCAATTCGGCTTCCACAGAAAACCACCTCCCCGAGGGATGATTCTCCTCAGCCCTTCCCCCGACAGCAGTTGCCGAGGTGCTAAGCAACCATCCGACTTGCCCCACGTATATGAAGAAATCGGATGCGAACTCGGCTTGAGAACGCCCCATGAAAGCATAATTTTGCTCATAATGAGGGCAACTTTAGGAGATTCTGAGAAATCAAAGGTTCACCTTGAATCGGAGCAAGCACACTTTTCGCCTCACCGTACTGTCCTAGCTGTGCTAAAATTGCGGCTTGAAGGTTGAGAAAATGCGATTGAGATTTGTTCTCATCAGGTACCATTGCAAGAAGGTCAAGCGCCTTCTCTTCCCTTCCACTCAGTAGAAGGGCCTGTGCGAGATTGTAGAAGGGTTCAGAACTGTTCGGATTTGTTCGGACAGCTTCACGTAATGAGAGAATAGCGGCCTCAAACTGAGTTGCTGCATTTGATACGTCAATAGGATCCGATGATTCCTGCATGCTGGTTGCTACTTGGAGGAGTGAAATTCCGTAATTGTTCATTGCACCAACATCTTGCGGTTCGCTGGCGAGTACCCTCTGAAACGAACGGGCCGCACCACGCCAATCACCGCGTCCAATTGACATGAATCCTTCTTCCACCAAGCCCTTGACTTGATCATTGTTTGATGCTTGGATTGTCATAGCTCGTGCTGGATGCAAGTCAAAGGGCGTGAAAACTTTTTCAGCGTATTCAACGACTTGTGGTTGTGAGAAGGAGTCAACATTGCCGTGGTCTACGTGAACAACTGTATCCTCGAGATCCGAAAAAACAACTTCGACAACATCATCATCTGATGAATAAATTTCGCTTTCAACTGCAACATCGAGTGGAATTTCAGGGTACTGAACATCGTCAATCAGGGCTTCATCAATTGCAAGAGCCATGATTCGAATAGGTTCAGATTTTGCTTCTGGAGTGACCGTACTTTCAGTCATTTCAGGTAGCATGGGAACCAAAATTGGCGCCTCTATGACGCTGGATGAATGCGACTCTTCAGAAGCATTGCCTTCATCCTCAATCACGTTTTCTTCCGCAGAAGATTCGGTTGTCGTTTGGTGTTGGAGAGAATCTTCAGGTTGTTCGTCTGAAAGAGCAACGTCAAATGGAATACCATCGCGATGGCTGCCAATTCCAAATGGTAACCGAGAAACATTGGTGAGTGATTCACCACTAAATCCAAACGGAAGCGAGGAAGATTCGTCCTTCTGAACTTCTTCTTGCGGCCGCTCAACACCCTCGAGTTCGTACCACGCATCTGCGGCATCTTCCAAACCAGGCACTTCGGTGGGAAGGACCATTTCTGCATCTTGGAAGTCATCCGAGCGCTTCTGGATTTGCGATCCACAAGCAGGACATGAGCCACCTGCAAGGTACAGGATTCCGCAGATTCCGCATTCGTTCATGGTGGCCCCTTTGACCCTTTGTCTTCAAGTTCTTCAATCCAACGCTTAGGTGGACTTACTCTTCACTGTCAAGTACGATGTCTCTCTTGCCAGAAATCACAACAGACTTGATGGCGCTGAGGATCTCTTTCGAGTCATCATCGACAAGGGCTTCAGCAGGAGATTTCCCTTTTGACCTTCCACGTGAGTACTGGGCAATGATACCAACCAGAGCAATGCCAACAAGAGCAAGCTTCCAAGTGGTCCCACCGTCTTCTCCTCCGACCACGTAAACCAAGAGCATGTAGAATGTGATGATGAAGGTTGAAAGCAACATGACTGGGAAACCTGCCCGGAAGAACTCATTGAAAGAAATTGGGTACCCAGCTTCTTCGGATAAACCGGCCGTTACGACGTTTGCTGAGGCTCCGATGAGTGTTCCGTTACCACCAAGGCAAGCACCGAAGGCAAGAGCCCAGATCAGCGGGCCAAGATCGAGGTTGAGGTCAACTGAAAGAGAAAGCACGATTGGTATCATGGTCGCCGTGTATGGAATGTTATCAATGAAAGCAGAAGCGATTGCAGAAACCCACAATATGATAACGACCGCTGCTGCAAGTCGGTATTCTTGACTAAATGCTTCAATACCCCTCTTCACGAAGCCACCTATGTAGTCGATGACACCCATGTATTGCAAAGAGTGAACGAGAACGAACAAACCGGCAAAGAAGAGAAGTGTGGTCCACTCAACATGCTCGAGTGGCTCCTCGAGCTCGTGAGGATTTGTAGCAAGAAGCATGATGACAGCACCGCCAAGAGCAATCCATGAAACTGCTATGTGCACCACTGGGTGAAGGAAAAATCCAACGATAACCAAACAAAGAATTGTTCCGCTGACTTTGAGTCCACGCATGTCCTTGATAGCGTATTGGCGCTCAAGTTCAGTAATATCACGATCTCTGCGTCCGCTAAACTCGTCTTTGTAGAGCCAACGTACAAGCATGAACGATGGAACAATTGTGAGGAGGATTCCAGGAGCCATTTCTAGGATAAAGTCGTTGAAGCTGACCCCTTCTGATGCAAGTGCTGCTATGTCGGGGTTGCTGTTACCTTCAATTGCCGATGGAGACATGGCAGATCCGATCATAATGTTTGGAGGGTCTCCAATCATGGTCGCTGCGCCACCAATATTCGAAAACAGGACTTCGGAAATCAGAATTGGTATTGGCTTTATGTCCAACACTTTCGCGATTTGTATAGTAACTGGAGTAAGCAACAGCATCGTCGTAACGTTGTCTAAGAAAGCAGACAAAACAGCAGTAACCGCACACAGAATGACAACAAGTGTCCAGATTTCACCTCCGCTCTTTTTGTAGGCTTGAACAGCGAAGTACTCGAAAACACCCGTGTGGGAGATGACCCCGACCATCACCATCATTCCAAGTAGCAGACCAATGGTTTCCCAATCGATCATTGTGGTTACTGCTTTCAAACTGAGTGTATCTTGAGGAGAGTAATAATTCAGTGCGATGACAGCAAGAAGACCTCCCAGTGCAGCGGCGAGGGTTCGGTGAACGACTTCTGTTATGATAAGAGCATAAACAAAAAGAAGTATTCCCAGACCGACATAAACTGCTTGGTTTTCTTTGCCCTCATGGACGGTGATGTTGAGGTTAATTCCGTCTCCACCGCCGGCAGCAAAGCCGCTCTGAATGAAGTACATTGTACCGACCACAATTAAAGATAGAAGCGCGATTAACTGCGCTGGATGTCGTCGAGTGAAAAGTAGACTACCGCCCATGACTTCTGGACTAACATGACCTTATTGAGCGTTGGGTTATTGATTTGACTAATTCTTCCAAAAAACGGCTACATTTCCACGTGCGAAAATGAGTTGGCTCGTGGTTTCTTGAGCAAGATGCATCCATACTTTTTTCAGATCGTTGCGCTCAAACAATCCCCGGTTCACTTTCGCTTTCACTAGTGATCTTGACGACAACTGGCCATCCAACTCTCCAATCAGAGCATCCGTAACACCCGACTTGCCAATGCGTACTGTGACCGGCAAGGATACGTCTTTTGCTTGACGTAGAATTGAATCTGGCACCTTCAAGTCAAAATCCTCCTGTTATGTTTGTATGGAATTCTTCTGATATCCCCACATTGCAGACAGTGGACGATTTTCATTCCATTCCTCAGTCGGACTCGAGAAGTTGCTCCTTGAACAAGTAAAGTCGAGCATTTGCGGCAAACAACTTCCTTTGTTTGATTTGAAAATCGTATGCTATGTCTTCGTGAGATTTTGTACAAGTGATTCGCATAGGTTTGCCGACGATTCAAAGCGTGATTGGGAACATCGTACAAAAGTGAAAGCAGTTGCTTTTGCGATGTCACGGCATGCTGTTTGCGCATGTCTCGTTGCCGTTGACGTCGACGTCCCATCTGAACAACCTCAATTGAGTGCATTGAGCATGTCTGCAGTGATCAGATCAATATCACGATCGCCATCGACTACATGGAGTAGACCTGAGGCTTGGTAAAAATCCGCAAGAGGGGCTGTTTGTTGATGGTATGCCTCCAAGCGTGCAACTACGGTTTGCTCGGTATCATCTGCCCGACGTTTTTCTGAAAATGAACCACATGTGCATCCTGTTTTTGGAAGTGGATTAAAACTGTCATGGTACACTGCTCCACAATTTCCACAACTAAATCGTCCACAAATTCGTTCAACGATTCGCTCATCGGGAACGTCGATTGCAAGAACAATTGATACATCGACAATTTCAGCCAAAGCCTCTGCTTGAGGGACCGTTCTTGGAAAGCCATCGAACATGACACCTCCTTTCGCATCGTCCTCCTTCATCCGATCTTTGATCAAGTCAATGATAACTTGGTCAGGAACAAGGGCCCCAGCGTCCATGTAGTTCTTGGCTTCGAGACCAACATCGGTTTGAGCCTTCACCGCAGCTCGCAGCATGTCACCTGTTGAAACTTGAGGTAAACCTGTAGCGTCCATCATACGCTGTGCTTGTGTTCCTTTTCCAGCACCTGGAGGTCCAAACAAAACAATGTTGAGCATAGTCGGTCGTTTTGTCTCTCGCATTTGAACGTATCACTTCAATCCCATGCGTTGAAGATATTGCTCACCATAGTGATTCCACTGTTCCATCGTCCAACCGTCGGGTAATCCACCGGGCGGCAAAGGAGGACCAGATGGCAACTGAGGAGTTACTTTAGCAGCAACGGGAGGCATCTTCTTCGGAGGTAGCCCAGCAGGTGGTAAGCCCGCTGGGGGAAGACCGGCTGGCGGCAATCCAGCTGGTGGCAGTCCGGCCGGAGGAATTGCCTTTGGCAACGGCATATCCATCGATTGAGCAAGCGCCGCAGCAATCTCATCTTGAGAAACTTCTCCGGAGGCAAGGTCATTGACAGAATGACTGATGTCAAGCGCTTCATTGCGACGGACTCCGAGGTGGTCTGGATTTGTGTGTGCATCGGGAGAAACCAAATCAGTACCCGTGTCTTCGATCGAAGCTGATGATTTCAACCGACGAGCACCTATGACCATAGCAACAACCACTGCGGCAAGAAGTGGATAGGCGATGAAGGGTGACATGCTCAGCAAACCTCCGGAGGATTTCTGCGCACTTACACTGGTGTCTGCTGAAAATTCAACGATAACGCCGCTATCTGAAGTGAAGATAATCACAAATTGATATCGCCCATCTTCAGCATCGGAATCGGGTTTCACCTCACCGATAATTTCGATGCTTTGGCCAACTGGAAGGTCAGCGATGTTCGACGGTGAAAGTTTTGCCGAACGGTCTGAAAGAACCATTCCGTCCATATTCCGTACCTCTGCACTGAGGGTTCCACTGAGAAGTTGATTCCCTTGGTTTACAAGCGTAAAGGATTGTTTTGCAGAATCGCCACGGTCGATGAACAACAACGGAGCGGCTGATTCATCGGTCGAAATGCCAGCGTAATCACTTGTTGGAACCTGAACTTGGATTGTCAGCTCCGTGGTTACGTAACGTCCATTGTTGCTTGCATTTACGTACAGTGGTAAATCAAAGGAAGTAAGGGCGGATGTTTGGTTCGGAGGGCGGAGCGCGAGAACGACATTCGACTGAGATAAAACTTCAACAAAACTAGGTGGATTGGCATAATTCACCGTCCAACCATCTGGAGCAAGGCCATAACTCCATACCAAGTCAAGTGCTGCATTCCCGGTGTTTAGAACAACGAGATTCACGAAAGTGAAATTGTCACCAATTGGCGTTGAAACCACATCGCCATCCGAGTGAATCAGTTCGACATCGAGATTGTCTGAAACGATAAGAGATGTTGTGTTCAATGTGAAAAATTGTGAACTGTGTTCAACTCGAAGCGTGTATGTGTTCGAGTTACCTTCTCTTGCGGTTTCTGGTACGAGGAGTGCAAGGAGAACGTCGGCTGATTGACCGGGAGCAAGATTCAAAGCCAAATTGGTTGAACTGGATTGTTCCTCATAGGTCATTTCAGCCGCCCAAGTTGGATTCCCTCGCTCTAACGTTACTGTAAAGTCCATGTCGATGTTTCCGTTGTTGGAAACGGTGTGATTAAAATAAACAATTTCGCCTGTGTTGGCATAAACTGGTTCAGCGAGTGCACCTGGACCTATTGCACCGCTCGGCCCGTAGAGGTCGGATTGGAACGATCGTAGTTCTGCAACAGCAATATCGACAATTTCGACATGGTTTAGCGCTGGATCTGTTGGCGACGTCACAACGCATGTCACTTCGTCGATATAGCCTGCTGCCGGTTGACCGTCTGCTACGTTTGGAACAAAGACATTCACATCCATCGACAAGTCTTGGAGAATGTTGAGGGGCTCGAATTCAAGGGACGAAGAATTCGAGTTACCAAGCATAATTTGCCATTGAGAGGATGAAGTGCAAGTCATGGTGTATTGGGCAGCAGAATTGCCGGTGTTTCTCACACCGATTGAGAAACCTGTGTCATCACCAGGTTGCGCAGTGACACCGACCGTTCCTGAGGGGACCACATCGACAGAGTCCACCTGATCAATAACGAACGTGAGGCGCTGTGTATGAGAAACGGTTGGCTGATTTTGATATCGCGCAGTAACGTCGACAACGAACGTTCCAGCCCGAGCGTAACGATCGGTTGAACCGTCGAGTGAAGCAGACAAATCCTCTAAATTCAGAAGCAGATGGACGGTGTCGTTTTCAGTACCTTGACCACTAAGGGTGAACGGTCCAGAGGCATTGATGGTTCGGGCCCACTGATCTTCTGGGCTGTTGAGTATTGAGGGGTAAATCAAATCAGGTTCTTGAACACTTGATACAGTTAGGCTCACGGGACGTTCTCCTGTACCTTCATGGACAACAACGAACGGTAGCAAAAGACCTGTTTGATTGCGAACATCCATTTCGACGCTTGCTGCTGCTTCTCTGTCCGCTGAGGATTGGGGTATTGTGCCATCATCCTCAAGGAAGATAACGCGCAGGCCTTGAGCGGTTACCTCAACATCGATTTCGAGTACATTGTTGTCGGTTCCGGAAACACCGTCGTTCAATTCAACGACTTGATTGTTGGTATCGAGAGAAAGTCTGAGCGTATGGATGCCCGTGGAGGTAAACTGTGCAAAGAATGATACTGAATCGAGTTCGCCTCCGCCAAGTGATGAACGATTTGAATCGTAGAGAATTGTTCCTTCAGTTACATCTTCCAACTGGATTCTGTAGGTACCCGTTGCAAGTGTGCCCTGATTGTGCCACGCAAGTGATACTGAAACAAGGTCGCCCACCAGTGGGGTGAGTGATGAGGGAAGTATGCTGTTTCCAAAGGTGGTTAAATCCGCTTTCGGTATCAGCGTAGCATCTGCTGCGAGGACGACGCTGAATCGTTGCGTTCCACCACCCCGATGCTCGATCATCAACATCCATTCACCGGTTTGCGTACTCGCTCCGGCAGGCAGTCGAACTCGCTCAATGTTGTTCAAATCGTCAGCTGTTCCACCAGTGACCGATATTCCATTTGCAAAATTATTCCCAGTGTATGTTGTACCATCAGGAGCCATCAGAATCAAGTCCAAGTCGTTCATCAAGCGAGATTCAGATTGCGGAGCATTTGCACTTCCCTCCACGTCGCTCCACGCTAATGTAAGGTCAACGCCCTTCGAGGCATCCATATCAAAAGAATACAGCAAAGAAAATCCTGCTTGAAGCTCTCTTGAATCGTCATGAAAAATATCCAATGCAGCACCAGCATGCGTCGGGTTGAGACTGTTTTCGAGGTCGATTTGACCCCATCCTTCATCGTTGTTTGGAATGTTTGGTGTTCCCAAATCCTCTGCACCGTTCACCAACGTTGCCTTGATGAGGCTCGCGGATGGTTTGTTGATTCCTGCAACTTCTCGGAGATACTCTCGTGCAAGAGCTGCGGAGCCGCCAGCAACCGCTGTGGCTTGAGAAGTTCCGCTCAGTTCCATGTACATTGAACGGGTGTTGCTGTGTGTACCTGTTGCACAAACACTCCCAACGACGCTCTTGGCTTCTTCAGCTCTTGCCGAACATATGCCCTCACCTGGTGCAACGAGATCTGGTTTGATACGCCCATCAAGTGTGGGTCCATCAGAGGAGGAAGAACTTACACTTCCGTTGTTGCTTGAGCCGATCGAAAGAACATTCTTTGCAGTACCCGGTGCAGTGATCTGTGAGGCCCCGGATCCTCCATTATCGCCGACTGAGAAGACTGGAAGAAGGTATGGATTGTTCGAAACATACTGGTCAGCTGAACGTGAATCGGCTGTGTAATATCCAAAATTACCGTTCGAACCCCATGCGTTTACAGCGATTCGTGCAGTTTTGAGTTCTGCATCTGAGAGAAGATCATAAATCGAGCCTTGTCGACCAAAATAACCTGTAGGGTCGTGTTCTAAAGCATACATTACGAGGTTTGCATCCGGTGCAACCCCAACAGTGGAGGCGTCACCTGTGCCATCCCCTAGAACGGTCATGACGACGTGTGTACCGTGGCCACTGTTGGAGTCACTTGGAGATGGATCGAGACCAAACTGTGTGTTAATGGCGACAACTCTGCCAAGCAGATCAGGATGGTCATTGTCGATCCCGGTGTCCATGACTGCAATTGTTTCTCCTGAGCCATCGAGGCCAAGCGAGGAGGATGCTCGAACTGCAACAGCCCCAACCTCAGTGGCTGCGATGTTGTTGTGAAGTGAGAGGCTGAAGGTTCGTTGAACATACATCACATTCTCATCTGATGCAATCTTCCGTAGGTTCAGCGAATCCATACCACCTTCGTAGGCAGCCTCACACATATCGATTGAGCACCATGCGGTTATTGCCCCATAACGAATCAAATCTGCAGAGAGCATTGGTATGTCGGATGTTTGAATGTCGGAGGCAAGGACAAGTTGAACAAGATGGGCTCCCAAGACATCGCTGGTCGCTCTCATGAACGGCTCGTAGGGACCAATCCAACGAACGTCTTCATGGTTTGAGATGGAATCGATATCAAGAGCATCACCAACTCGTACGATGTACACTCCAGGACTGTGACGTTCGAGAACATACACGTCGTACAATTCTGTCAATTCGTCCATTATTTGTCCGTCGTTTTTGGATAATTGAAGCAAATGCAATGTTGTGGAGCCTGCTGTGTCCAATACGGAGACAATCGAATCGAAAGCATCCGCTGTAGGATCGAAGGAGATTCCTGCCAAGTGAATAACAGGGTCTGTTTCTTTCAACGCAATTGCTTGTGTTGATGTCGGTTCAATCGCTTGCCATCCCGTTTCACGAGGCTCAACCACAGCAGTTGTTTCTATCGAGGGCGGTGTTGAAGAAGCCATGGGCAAGGCCAACGAAAAAAGGAAAACGGACAGCAGGAGAAAACACCTGCGGCGTTGATGCATAAACATCCGAGCACAATTGGGTTTTTGAGGATGCGCCTATTTTGACTACAGGCCATTGTAAGCCGCAATGGCACTATCCGTCTTTTCAACAGAGGTTTTCCAGTCAGCCTCAATACCCATCAGAGCACGGATTGCGTCGACGTTTTCTGGGATGACATCGGATTCTTGGTGAATGGCTTGGAAATAATAAAGTGAATTACCATCCAACTTGACTCCATCTTCCCAAACAAAAATCTCGTGTAAATCACCCCATTTCCTCCCGATATCTCTTGAGAACTCCATGACCTCGGCAGTTGTTGTGATACCAGTCTCTGCTCCGTTCATAATCACAATTCTTGGTTGCTGAGACCACAATTCAAGGACGGATTCAGTTGTCATTCCATGTCCTTGCGGCAATGATGCTACAATGGCGTGAACGTGCATAATTGTTGTTGGCACAGCAACAGCAAGCGAATTAATCTCAATTTCAGGTCGAATCGTCATAACGTCAGGACCGTGGTGACTGGGAACTTTCAAAACCGGCTTGATCGCATTGATTGGGCCCTTGCTGGAGTCTCCAGGATCAGCCGCTCGTCGAATCATGGTACACTCAACCGACAGTGACCCACAGGCATGAAGAAGTGGAACCAGCGTTCGAGAGAGCCCGGTGGTGTTGCAAGAAACAACGCGTGTACCACGTACATTCATGTTTTCCGTGTGATTGCCACTTGAGGTGTAGGACATGCCTGTCATAGCGTGTTTTTCTCCGCCTTGGAAGATCCACTTCACGCCTGCTTTTTCATAGATGTCTTTGTTTTGAGCTCCGACTTTTCCTGGTGAGCAGTCGACCACAATGTCAGCAACCGAAAGAAGGTCGCTTAGACCACCTTTGCAATCGTAACCTGCTGGGCCAAACGCTGCAATTTTTTCCTCAGAATCGTAGGTACAGTACAACGGATACCCCTTCCGAACGGCGAGATCGCATCCAAAGGACGGTCGTGTTTTCGTGACGCCAACAATTTCCATGTCATCTTGGGCGTCTACCGCATCCGCAACGCGTTTTCCTATTGTCCCATATCCATTGATTGCAACCTTGACGACCATACTGCTCAACCATGTGCCATGGCTGAACATCCATAAACAGTTCGTGGGAAGGCAATGATGTCGGAATTCAAGATTTGAACATTCAAGCCATGAGAGGGTATTTGACCGACCTCGGATACCGGTCAATCATGGCGGGACCTGGAGATGTTTTCGAACGGTCGATGAACATCAATGCAAAATTTCTGCCACGCCTTCAGGCAGCAGTCGAACAAAATGCGTTGCTTAGAATAGGCTGGACCGGCTCTGGCGAGAAGGTCCCGAAGAATGGCGAAGTAGGACTTTGCCCTGCGATGCCAGAAGGTGCTCGCATAAGGGCACTGGGAAAACTCGGTTCTTGGACAAGTTCCTTCGGAAAAGGCGGTTCTTTTGACATTGAAGGCGATGCTGGTGCATTTTTTGGCGCATACAACCACAACAGTAAACTCTCAGCAACGGGTTATGTTGGACGTTGTGCTGGATTTATGATGCAAGGGGGAGTACTCACCGCAGGCGATGGAGCAGGTGACGACCTTGGTATGTTCATGAACGAAGGATTCATCTTTGTACGAGGTGAAGTTGGTCAACGCCTTGGAAATGGCATGACTGGGGGCATTATCGTTGTTCAGGGAAATGTAGGCGACCACGCGGGATGCGGGATGAAAGACGGACAGATCATCATTGAAGGCCGTTGTCCAACCCCACCGCAGGGAACACAACTACGGCCGCTAACAAGCAAGGAGTTGAATTCGATCAACAAGTTGCTTGACGCGCATGGCGGGTCTCTCGGTGAGGATGCATTTTGTCTTGAATCAAGCAAGAACATCGAATATTATGTTGACAGTTCAAGCGTTTCCTCGGGGGATTTATCGGGCATCGGAATTACGCCGATGGACGAGGTGCCACTCATCGATAATCACGAGGTTGACACTGCTGCACTGATTCTTGGAACCGAGGAAGAAACGTTGCCGATTCTTCTGCCTCTTCCAATGCTACCGTACGTTCCCGATGGTGCAGTTTTAGGCGTAGAAGCAAATACATCCGGACGATTATCCTACATACAAGCACAACCGTTTATCGTCGAGGAAAACCCACGGCCTCTCGATGTTCTCTACTTCAACCTGACAAGCCTTGCGATGCTCCCAGACCACGCTGAAGTAATTTCAGGTGCGTGTCTGGATTTGGACAGTTTGCCAGCGCTCGATGATGAAGAACTTGAGGGATTGATTGTGATTCTTCGCACCCTCCTCAAGCACGAAGCACCGATTCTCGCTTGTCAAGGAATCTCACGAATTCAGAGTCTCCAAAAGCGCAGTGTTTACCACAACCTCCAAGTCGCAGTGTCGAGAATTGAAGACGGCACTGGCGTTCCAGAAGCAGCAACCTTGCCGATCATTGGCCGATCGGTCAAAACCAATCTCGAAAACACTGAAACAACAGCCGCACTTGAGTTTGGATTTACATGCGATGCCCACGATATCATCGTCGCACGATGTTCTGGTGCTCAATTTGTAATTACACAGCCGCCTGTTCTCGAAACCGAGGATATGGAATTTTGGTTGCAAGGATTGTCCATCGACATGAAACGAATCCTCAGAAATCTTGGACTTGAGAGCATTGACCAGTTGCAACGTGCACATCTGCGCGCTCTTGATTACGATACTGCTGCGATTAGTGGCTTGCGAATGGTTGGGTATGAACGACCAATTCCAATTTGGTTTTCAAAATGAGGTGAAGAAATGCCAACGATTTCCGTCGATCAAAAACTTCTCACCTCACTGCTATCACGGCACGGTTGTCGGCACGACATTGCCGATGTTGATCACCGATTACCGCTGCTTGGAACAGACATCGATCGTTGCGACGAAGAGGTCTTGGATATCGAAATCTTTCCAAATCGACCCGACTTACTTAGTGCTGAAACACTAAGTTTGGCAATGCGAGGATTCCTACACAACCAACCAACGCTCGCAAACGAGTCCCTTGAATCAAGTGGGATTACCCTGAGCGTCGAACCAGAACTTGCAACAATTCGACCCATAATATTGGGTGCTGTTGTACGTGGCTTGGATATGGACGATGATGACGAAATGGACGATTTCATAAAGCAACTGATGGACCATCAAGAAAAACTCCACTTCGCTTTAGGGAGAGGCCGACGACGAGCAAGCATTGGTGTCCATGACCTCACGACACTAAAGCCACCCTTCACCGTCAAAGCAGTCGAACGGAGCCACTCATTCATCCCATTGGCGATGGAACATGCAATGACCATTGATGAGATTCTCGCATCGCATCCAAAAGGAGTTGATTATGCGCACCTTTTAGACGGAATGGACAAAGTCCCAATCATCGAAGATGCCGAAGGAGCTGTCCTCTCATTTCCGCCCATCATCAACGGTGTTCACACCACCGTGCAATCATCGACACGTGACCTCTTCATCGATGTAACAGGTTGGGACCGTCGTGCCTGTGAATCATGCCTCATGCTCGTTGCTTTGCAAGCGAAGGAACGTGGGGGCTCCGTCCAAACAATACAAATAATCGACTGCGAAGGTAAGCAAGAGGTTCTCCCAAACTGGACACCTGTCCATCATCGGGTCCCTGCTCGTTTGATTACGACAATTTTAGGCCGTGATCTCAACGATGACGAATTGAGCAATGCCATGCTCCGAATGGGTGGAGCATTCACCGGACGCTCACCTGCAACATCGGATGAAATTAGTCCTAGCAAGTCTATGCAGTATGCAAGTGAAGGAGAGGATATGTTTGGATTTGACATGCCACGCTGGCGTTTCGATCTTCTTCATCCAGTCGATATAGTGGAGGACATTGCCATCGGGCACGGCTACGAAGATTTAGGAAACGACGTGCCAAAGGCTCCTATGAATGCGATTCCCCGTGCAGACGACAACCTACGACGTCGAATACGAACCTCAATGCAAGGTATGGGTTTCATGCAGATTCAATCACTTACGCTGTCAAATGATGAAGATCAATTCAATCGAATGCGTTGGAAACCCTTCAATGAAATAACTCGAATTACCAACCCGATAACGCTCGAACATACCATGATGCGTCATTTCTTGTTGCCAGGATTGCTCCGATTACTTGCATCCAATCGCCATCATGATTTGCCGCAGTCAGTCTATGAACTGGGAACCGTGGTACGAGACCACAAAAATATGGACAGATTAGCATTCTTGACCGCAGAACGTGTTGGAGGTTTTGCTTCAATTCGAGGGCGGATTCAAGCCTTCCTTCGAGACATAGGGGCTGAAAATGTGGTGATTGAACCTCTTCCAGACAACGAAGGACCATGGTTAGCAGGACGTTCAGCGAAGATTTTGTTGGATGGTGAATGGGTTGGCTGCTTTGGAGAGATCGATCCATCCGTATCACAAATCTTCGAACTTCTTGTCCCGCTCAACGGGGCTGAGTTTGATGTTGAGGCGCTCAAATCTTCCATAACAGACCCGGTTTGAGAGCCTATGTGCGGCAGATTTACCTTCAATGGGCAAGACTGGCCAGAAATTGTCGCATCGATCGAAAAACCAAGCACAAAGCCAGATTTTAACATCTCGCCGCAAGACAGTACACCTGTCATTTGCCTCGAAAACGGTCATCCTGCAATCACCTCCATGCGGTGGGGTTTGCGCCCTTCCTGGAGCAAGAAGAGCACGATGGAACCCATCAATGCTCGAATTGAAACCGTTGAATCAAAGCCAATGTTTCGGGAGGCATTTCAGACACGACGGTGCATCGTTCCTGCAAATGGTTGGTATGAATGGAAGACAACACCGAGGGGAAAAGTTCCTTTCTATCATCAATCATTCGACGAATCTGTTCTTTCAATCGCCGGCATATACGAACAATGGCTCAGTGAAAACGGTCCTTTGCATACTTTCAGCATTTTGACACAGGAAGCGATGGAAGATGTGAAACACATTCACAATCGAATGCCAGTACTCATCTCAGCGGAGGATTCAGAATGTTGGCTGGAGAAGAAAGAACTGATTATCAATTCTTCTGAATTAAAGATTCATCCCGTCGGAAGAGAAGTGAACAAAACATCAGCCAACGGACCACAACTCATTCAACCGTTGCGAACGTTGTTTGATTGGTAAGAAGTCGAATTCGTGACATCTGCTTGTTGCTCG
>CENX01111043.1_pt1 | contig 15344 bp, 10 predicted proteins | sample 361321 | NCBI WGS metagenome assembly CENX01 (sample SAMEA2619678, study PRJEB7988) | marine metagenome | isolation source: saline water (ENVO:00002010), including | reverse complement strand
ATTCCAATGATTGATGTCATTTTTACTAACGAAGATGAAATTATGAATGGGTTTGCAATCCCTACCTATCAAACATTCATTTGGGTAGATCAAAATGATGCTGCAAGATGGTTAGAGAAAAATAAGTGGCTGGAGCAAGTCGTTGCCCATGAATTACAACATATCGTTTACTTTCATAAAACTAGGAGCTGGCTTAAAACGCTTGGTGTCGTTTTTAGCGGAACTCCTGGATGGTTTGTTGAAGGTCTTGCTGAATATGAGACGGAAAGCTGGAGGCCTTATAGAGCCGATCTAGCACACAAATCACATATACTTAGAAACAAGACTAATACAATGGATCCACACCATGATGGGTTTTCTAAGTTATTGTATATGGCAGATCGCTTTGGAGATTCAACCATTGTCAAAACAATGGAATATCGCAATGGTCTGAAGCTTTTTTCATTCAAAGAGGGTTTCAAAAAAGCGACAGGAATAAGCGTTAAACAATTCAATGAGGATTGGCGACGATTAGTGAACACATACTACTATAGTTATCGCTCCCAAAAAGAAAGTTACGATGAAATCGGAAAAGTGTTCAGCTTGCCCTACAAAAGAGTAAAAGGATTTGAATTTTATAGCGATAGTAGTCAAATGGCTGTTATTGGATCAAAGGATAAAGGACAGTTAGATATATCATTAATCATTGCTGAAAGGGATACAACTAAGGAAAGCAAAAGATATTCTGATTGGGAGAAGAAAAATGCAAAGATTAAAGAGAAAAAGAAATTAACAAAGAAAGATTCATTGTCTTTAGAAAAACCTTTTATAGAAAAGATAATTTGGAGTAAAAAAGAAATCGATTTTGGAGATTTTCACCCTGAATTGGCTTGGTCCAATGAAGGGTCTAAGCTTGCTTATGCAAAATACCATCACGGAGAAAATCAGTCTTTAGTTTATGATATTAAGGTGTATGATAAAAAAACAGATAAAAGCACTTGGTTAACGCAATCCAAAAGAGCCACTTACCCTGCTTGGGTTGATAGCAATAGGATTGCATATGTTGCTCATCAAAATAGTATCGCAAATATTTTCATTTCTGATTTAACGGCTAAAACAGAACAAATAACAGATTTCACTGATAATACTCAGATAATGTTTACAGCTATTTCGCCAGACAAAGGGAGCCTTGCTATGGCTGTTTCTCCTGAAAATGGCAACTTAGATATCTATGTTCTAGACCTTACCACTAAAGAACTTACAAGGCTAACAACAAATGAAAATGCTGACATCATGCCTGTCTGGCACCCAAGCGGAACAGCAATATCATACACTTCTAATGCTAATGGAGTTCCTAACATTCATACCATAAATCTTAGTAACCAAAAAACGACCGTAAATACTGATGTAGGTGATGGTATATGGACAAAACAATGGATGCCAAACGATTCAGCAATACTTGCTATGACATTGAATGCTGTAGATAGTGTGAGACTTGTTAAAGTTGATCCATTCCGATCATCCAACACATCCTTGTTTAGTATCAGAGACAAATATTCGTCCTGGCTAAATGCTGGCCCTGATGTTTCGTTTGTGAATAAGGAGATCACAGATCCAGCTGATATGGCGACCCCAGAAAAATACAGATTCACCAAACATTTAAGAAATTTTATTACCTTAGCTCTGCCTTTCGGAAATTCCTTGACCGGACTTTCTATGTGGACTGATGCTCTTGGAAAAAATAATATAATGGCCATAGGTAATTACTATTCTCCAAACCCAGATTATAGTAGTGTTGGGCTGAGCTACTCAAATGCTGGGGTCCTACCTGGAATTTTAACTATTGGCTACAATCATAATTTAGATCCTGCAGTGCGCCTTTATAATAAAGCTAATATGATTGACTTTCGTAATGGGGTTCGAATTGGACTGTCTATGCCTTTTAATTTTGGAGAATCTTTTTCATCAAATCATAATATTGATATTGGCATTTCTTTTGTCAATCACGACGTTATAGTATTTAAAGAGGTTGATGAAAAAACAGGTGAGCCCATTGAGATAGAGCTAAATGACAAGAACTTTTATTTGCCTACTCCTGAGGAAGGCAACAATGGATATATATCACTCGGATACAAATGGACAAATCTTAGACCCCATCAAAGAAATGTATTAATGCCGAGTAATGGATTTGGTATTAAAACCAACCTCAATTGGGCAGACAAATCACTTTTTGGAGATTATTCATATTCTATTTTTGAGACCGATTTTTTTGGAGGATTTGAGAATTTTTATCTGAGACTGAAAACAAAAGCATTAACAAGTGGAAAGCAGCCGAATCAAAATCTTATTGGGTTGACCAGCGATGATCCTATCTATATTGGTGGAACAAATATTGATGAAAATTTATTACCAGAAACCTACAATCCTAGAGGTTGGGATGAGATTAGAATTGGCGAAAGTATGGTGTTTGGTTCTATGGAGATCAGACTTCCGATCATACCTGGAGCATTATCTTTAAACTTGATATCTGATTTTGGAAATGCTTGGAGCAAAGGAACAAAAAGCAAAGACTGGGTTCAAACCGCTGGGTATGAAGTTAGGTTGGGCTTGGGCTTTGTTTTCTTATCTGCAGGGGAAGCACAAACGATTGAAAATTGGAACGACGACCTCAAGCCAAAACAATATTTAAGAGCTACTTTAATCAGACCGTTTTAGTAAATTTTTTAAAAAAAATAAATTCATGCTTTTACTATACGGTTTATTAATGTAACCTATATCAAAGATTTAAATACCTTAAACTTTGTTTCCGCATACAAAGGACAAGCCAGCAACTTTTAAATATTAGTGAAATCAGCTCAATCAAAAATTACTGCCATAGTTGGAGCGCAATGGGGTGATGAAGGCAAAGGCAAAATAACAGATTTTTTTGCCGGTCAATCTGATTATGTCGTTCGTTTTCATGGTGGTAACAATGCTGGTCATACCGTTATAGTAAATAATAATATTTTCAAATTACACTTAATTCCATCCGGTGTCATTTACGGATCCCCTGTAAGCATTATTGGTAATGGAGTGGTCGTTGACCCGAAAGCTCTGCTAAGCGAAATATCATATTTAAAAGAAAAAGGGATTGAACCTAAACTTTTAGTTAGTGACAGATGTCATATTATCATGCCGTATCATATTGAACTTGATAGCGCACTATCAGGTCACCAAGCTGAACTCGCAGCTGGTAGCACAGGAAGAGGCATAGCACCAGTTTATGCAGATAAGATGTTTCGTAATGGCATAAGAATGATAGATCTTTTAGAACCAGACATTTTAAAACAAAAACTTGAAAAAGGTTACGCATTCGCGAAAGGCATTATTGAAAAATCGCTCAATAAAAAAATGATTAGTGAACCTAAATCAATTTTTCAAGATTACATTGATTTTGGAATTAAGTTGAAAAATTATGTTTCGGACACATCTGTTGAGCTTTATAAAGCGCATCAAAATGGAAAGAGCATTCTATTTGAAGGTGCGCAAGGAATTAGTCTTGATGTTGATCATGGTATATATCCCTACACAACATCTTCAAATACTGCGGCTGGTCATATTTCAACTGGAACTGGGGTTAGCTTCAGAGATATTGGTCGAATCATCGGAGTTGTAAAAGCTTATTTAAGCAGAGTAGGTGAAAGCCCACTACCATCTGAAATAGATGGTGAGATGGCAGAAAAAATAAGGGACGTTGGAGGTGAGTATGGAACAACCACTGGAAGACCAAGAAGAATTGGCTGGCTTGACCTTGTTCAAGTAAGGCAAGCGGTTAGGGTAAATGGTCTAACGGAAATTGCTCTAACCAAGCTTGATGTTTTAAACGGCATTAAAGAGATCCCAGTTTGTATAGATTATGAAATTGATGGGTCCACTGTTTCTGAAATGCCTGCAAGTCTTACTATGTATAGAAATGCAAAACCAATCTATAAGACTTTAGAAGGATGGGATTCCATTCCTGATAATATTTGGGACAAAGGATTTAACGCTCTCCCCAAAGAAATTCATAACTATATTGATTTTATTGAACAAGCGGTAGGTTGTTCGGTAAAGATAATATCAGTTGGACCCCAGCGTCACGAAACTATCATTCGATAATTATTCAACCAATGATCTTCACAAAAGAGATAATAGATTTTAATAATTTATCCAAAGATGAGATCAAACTAAAACTCAATGAATTGGATATTGCTTTAACTCCTGATGAAGCATTACAGGTTCAAAGAGAAATGCTTGGCCGTCCTCCTTCGATTCATGAGCTAGTCCTATTCTCAATTCAAGGATCTGAACATTGTAGTTACAAAAGCAGTAGAAATCATTTAAAAAAGTTCACAACAGATGGGGCCCACGTAGTACTTGGCGCCAAAGAAGACGCAGGTGTGGTCTCAATTGCAACAGATAAAAAAGGGAAAAGATGGTGCATTGTCATGAGCCATGAAAGTCATAATCACCCATCGCAAATTGTACCCTATGAAGGGGCAGCAACAGGCGTAGGGGGAAATGTCAGAGATGTGATGTGTATGGGTGCAGAAGTGATAGCATGCACTGATTCGTTCCGCTTTGGAGATATTAAAAATCAAAAGACCAAATGGATCCATCATGGCGTAGTGTCTGGTGTTGCAGGGTACGGCAATCCATTAGGAGTACCGAATATTGGTGGAGACGTATATTATAATGAGAGGTATAATGATAATTGTCTAGTAACATTAGTAACGCTAGGCATTGTAAGAGAGGATGATATTATTCATTCATATGCACCAGAGAATGCTGATGGACATGACTTAATATTAATTGGAAAACCTACTGATAATAGTGGATTCGGCGGTGCAAGTTTTGCATCACTCGAATTGGTTGAGGATGAAAAAGAAAAAAACAAAGGTGCAGTTCAAGAACCAAACGCTTTTCTTGAAAGGCATTTGCTAAAATCCAGTTATGACCTTTTTAAGATATTACAAAAAGAAAATTTAATTGATAAAGTTGGTTTTAAAGATCTAGGCGCAGGAGGAGTTGCTTGTGCCAGTGTAGAGCTAGCAGAAACATCAGGCTATGGTGCTAAAGTAGATCTTGACAAAGTACATAAATCAATGAAAGATCTTCATTCTTCCGTTTATCTATGTAGTGAAACACAAGAAAGATTCATGTGGGTTTGTCCACCTGATCTTACGCAAAGAATTTTGGATCACTATAATAAGCGATATGATTTAAACAATGTAAGCAAAGGTGCTCAAGCCTCTGTTATTGGAAAAATCACAAAGGATTCAAGATATATTGTTGAAAGTAAGGGTGAAATCATTGTTGATGCTGAGGCATCACAAGTCACAAAAGGTTTTTTATATGACAGACCTTTTAGAAAGAAAAATACAATTCATAAAGAACCATTTATTAATCAAATTAGTGATTATAATCAATTATTGCTGCAATGCTTATCACATGAGAACTTTGCATCAAGAGAACCTATTTTTGAAAAGTATGATAAACAGGTCCAGGGTCGATCAATTATCGAATCAGGACAGAATGATGCAGGTGTTTTAGCTCCTTTCAATTCGGATGAGTATCCAGAAGAGATTCAAGATATTGGAATTGCCCTTTCGACCGATCATAATCCAAGATATGCAATGATAGATCCATATTGGGGCGGTATTAATGCTGTTGTGGAATCCGTAAGAAATGTTGTTGCGTGTGGGGCAACCCCTATAGCGCTGACCGATTGTCTTTGCTTTGGCAACCCTGAAAATGAACAACAAATGTGGGAGTTTGTGGAAAGCGTAAGAGGAATATCTGATGCATGCAATGCCATAACTTTACTTAGCAATGAAAAAAAGCCATTACCAATCATTGCAGGTAACGTAAGTTTTTACAATGAATCAAAGGAAGGCTCTATTCCACCGAGTCCCATTGTTAGCTGTTTAGGAAAATTAGATGATGTAAAAAAAGTAACACCAATGAGCTTTCAAAAGTCTGATTCAACACTCATAGTTTTTGGTAAAAGAAAAGATGAACTAGGCGGTAGCTTATTTTACCAAATACATAATGAATTAGGAGCAAATGTTCCTAAGCCTAACTTAAAAAAATTTAAAAATCAGATCCACGCACTCAACACCATTAATGAAAATCGTCTTATTTCCTCTTGCCATGATATTTCAGATGGTGGAATGTTATGCGCATTAGTTGAAATGACATTTGAGAACAAAATAGGATGCTCAATTGATTATGAGGAAACTATAAACATAAATGCGATTCTTTTTGGTGAGACTAGCGGTTTTATTATTGAAGTAGAAAATGAAAATATGAATCAAATTAAAATTGAGTTGAAAGAAAAAGGCATAGACCATATTGTGATTGGTAAAACAACTAATAATGAAAAGATAACTTTTAATGATAAGATTAACATTGATATTGAGACCTGTTTCAATGCCTGGACAGGAGGCTTAAGAGAAAAATTGTGAAAGAAAAAATCAACTACAAAGCTGCAGGTGTTGATATCGATGCAGGGAATGAGTCTGTAAACCGTATAAAAAAACACGTATCCTCAACATTTACTGACAATGTGTTAACAGGTATAGGAAATTTTGGATCACTATTTGATCTAAAAAGTGTTTGTAATGAATACGATCACCCAGTGATGGTTCAAAGCATTGATGGTGTTGGTACAAAAATGATTATAGCTAGGATGATGAATGACTTTTCAACAATTGGTGTAGACCTATTAAGTGCAGCAGCTAATGATATTCTTGTAATGGGGGCAAAGCCAATTACATTATTGGACTATATTGCCACTGAAAAAATTTCACCACAAAAGATTGAAGAAATCGTTAAAGGTATGAGTATCGCATGCAAAGAAACGAACGTATCCTTAGTAGGGGGTGAGATAGCTGAAATGCCGGATACATATTTAAGTGATGAATATGACTTAGTAGGTATCATAACTGGAATAGTAGAAAAGAGTAAGATTATAACAGGCGAGAAAATACGGATTGGGGATAAAATACTAGGTCTTGGATCAAGTGGTCTTCATACAAATGGATATTCGCTTGCAAGAAAGTTAATCTTCAATATTGAAGGATTAACCGTTCACGATAAAGTTGAAAACATGGAAAATACGATTGGGGAAATACTTTTACGACCACATTTAAATTATACCAATATTATTCACACAATTTTTGCAAATGACATAAAGCTGTCAGGCATAGCGCATATTACGGGAGGAGGATTGATTGAAAATATACCCAGAATATTGCCAAAAAAATTAAGTGCTTTATTGTCAAAAAAAACATGGACTATTCCACCTATCTTTAGTCTATTGCAAAAGATTGGTGAGATTGAAGAATCTGAAATGTTTCGAGTTTTCAATATGGGAATTGGCATGGTTCTTATAACGAACGACAAAGCTTGCGAAGCTATTAAAGAGATCATGAAAGATGTTACAGATGTCTATGATATTGGAACCATTGTAAAAGGAGATAGAAAAGTTTTATTTAATGAGTAAGGTTGCTATAATTCAATTCCCTGGGTCTAATACCGAAAGGGAAACTTTCATTGCTTGTGCAAGGAATAATATTAATGGTGTAGAATTCTTATGGAATGATGATCATAACAAATTAGATCAATTTGATGGTTATATCATTGTTGGGGGTTTTTCATATGAAGATAGATCAAGAGCTGGAGTAATAGCAGCCCAAGATGAAATTGTTAAAGAAATAATAATCCAATCGGAATCGGGAAAACCTGTATTAGGTATCTGCAATGGGGCTCAGATTTTAGTTGAAAGTGGAATGGTGCCAGGATTAATAAACTATGAGGTCGGAGCAGCTTTAACAGAAAATAAACGAGTTAAATCTGGAAAGATCTTAGGACAGGGCTATTACAATGTATGGACAAATCTTAAAATGAGCGTTGATCCAGCAAGATCGGCATTTACAAAGGATTTACAAAAAGATGAGATTATCAGAGTACCCTTAGCTCATGGTGAAGGAAGATTTGTCATACCTGAAGCTCTACTAAACGAAATGATCAAAAACGAACAGGATCTTTATAAGTATTGTGATGAGAATGGTAAAACCATAAATGAATTTCCAACTAACCCTAACGGCTCAATAAACAATATAGCAGCTATTTGCAATAGTGCTGGAAATGTAATGGCTATGATGCCGCATCCCGAAAGAACGCCAGGAGGAGATGCAATTTTTTCCTCAATGAAGAAATATATTGATAATAAGAGTAAACCAAGCTTCAAAACGCTTAACTTTAATCCAGCGAAATTAGAACCGAATAAATACACCAAAGATGAATCAAAAAACATGTGGCTAATTGATATGTTCATAACTGATAATGAAGCTATCAGTGTAGAAAATGCTTTACAACAAATTGGTTTTGATGTGCGAATCAAACGACAGATAATGTGGGAAATTGAAATAGAAAAAGACAAAAAAGACACTTTGGAAAAAATAAAAAAAAGCGGTGTATTATTTAATCCAAATAAAGAATTTATTAAAAAACAAACCGAATCAGATCTTAATGTTGCATCAATTTTAGTCTGTCAAAAAGAGAATATTAAGGGTAGAGCTGCCTATGAAACATTAAAAAGTGGTATGGGTGTTGATAAAATTTTGCAAATAAGACACGGTGTATTGTGGAATCTGAAAATTAATGGAAGTAATTTTGAAAACGATTTAGAAAGAATTTTGAAAACAAATATATTATTTAACCAAATATCATATGAATACTATAGAATTAAATGAAAATTATAAGAGCAACATCGTTGCTGAATTAACCAACACACTAACTGAAACTTCCTTGCCATCTGGAACAAAAAGATCTGGCAAAGTACGAGACCAGTATGAATTGGGTGACTCAATTGCTTTGATTACAACCGATAGACAAAGTGCCTTTGATAGGGTATTAGCATCTGTTCCATTTAAAGGGCAAGTACTAAATCTTACAAGTGCATGGTGGTTTGAGGCGACTAAAGACATAATTGCAAATCATGTAATTGATATTCCGGATCCAAATGTTACACTCGCCAAAAAATGTGATGTTTTTCCCATAGAGTTTGTAGTTCGTGGTTTTATTACTGGTAGTACTAGCACATCTCTTTGGACCGTATACAATAATGGAGATAGGGAATATTGTGGAAATGATTTGCCAGAAGGATTAAAGAAAAATCAAAGATTAGAACAAAATATGCTCACCCCTACAACCAAGGAAGAGGATCATGATCGCCCTATTTCTCCAACAGATATTGTCAAAGAAAAATGGATGACCCAAGAGGATTGGGATTATTGCAGTAACAAGGCACTTGAACTATTTGCATTTGGCCAAAAAAAAGCTATGGAAAATGGTTTAATACTGGTGGACACTAAATATGAAATGGGCAAAGATAAAGATGGCAATATTGTATTAATCGATGAGATTCATACCCCTGACTCTAGCAGATATTGGATATCTAAATCATATGAAGAAAGATTTAATAACGGTGAAGAGCCACAAAATATAGACAAAGAGTTTTTACGATTATGGTTTGTTGACAACTGTGATCCTTACAATGATAAAGAACTGCCTCAAGCACCTGAAGATCTAGTTGTGGAACTGTCAAGAAGGTATGTTTATTTATATGAAACAATAACTGGTAAAACTTTTCCTTTTCCAGACAAAAGCTTACCTGTAAAAGAAAGAATAGTTGAAAATCTAGGGAGTGTTCTATGAAAGCAATATTGATTATGGGTTCAACCGCAGACGAGCCCCACGCTAAGAAAATTACTGATAAATTAGACGATTTTGGGATAAGCTGGGAACAACATGCAGCTTCTGCTCACAAACAACCATTAAAAGTTTTAGAGATTTTAGAAAATAACAAGACAAAAAAAGACATTGTTTATATTACCATAGCCGGTCGCTCTAACGCATTATCTGGTTTTGTTGCTGCTAATTCTGAATTTCCAACGCTTGGCTGCCCACCCTTTTCAGACAAAGCTGATATGCTAGTCAACATTCATTCAACTTTGCAAATGCCAAGCAACACACCGGTTCTAACCGTGATTGATCCTGGTAACTGTGCACTAGCAGTTAAGCGGATATTTGGTGTCTAATCCCGCTAATTCTATTTCGCCGTTGGACGGCAGGTATCATAACAAAACAGAATTACTTCGCCCATATTTTTCAGAATCAGCTTTAATAAAATATAGAATACAAGTTGAAATAGAATATTTGATTTCTCTATCTAAAGAAAAAAAAATACCTGAATTAAAGCCATTCAATGAAAAAGAGCAAAAAAGATTAAGAAATATATATTTGAATTTTTCAGCTGATGATGCATCAAATGTTAAATCAATAGAAAAAACAACCAATCACGACGTAAAAGCAGTAGAGTATTTTCTACAAAATAAAATAAAAAAATCTATTCATCCATGGATACATTTTTGTCTTACTTCTGAAGATGTAAATAATCTATCATATAGTTTAATGTGGATGGATGCACTTAAAGGTCCATATCTTGCAAAACTAGTAAGTTTAAATCGCTCTATTAAAAATCTTGCTAAAAGATATAAGAAAGTTTCAATACTCGCATTAACGCATGGTCAACCAGCAACTCCAACAACATTTGGAAAAGAGTTTGCAGTATTTTTTAAAAGACTCGATCGACAAATTGTACAAATTAAGTCACATAAGTTTTTGGGGAAATTTGGTGGCGCTACTGGTACTTGGTCTGCACATGAAGCTACGTATCCAAAAGTTAATTGGATAGATTTTACAAAAAAATTCATTAAATCCATGAGTTTAGAGCCCAATCTAATAACCACTCAAATTGAACCACATGACTCTATTATTGAAAGCTATCATAATATTTTAAGAATCAATTCTATACTATCTGATCTATGCCAAGATATGTGGTTATATATTAGCCGCTCAATTGTCAAACAAAAGAAACTGGCTGGAGAAATAGGATCTTCGACAATGCCACATAAAATTAATCCCATCCAGTTTGAAAACGCGGAAGGTAATTTTGGATTATCAAATGCAATACTAGAATTCTTATCAAGAAAACTTGCAATATCAAAAATGCAAAGAGACCTTACCGATTCGACTACAATTAGAAATCAAGGGGTAGCGCTGGCCCATTCTTATATCGCCTTGATCAGTATAGCTAGCGGATTGAACCGTATAGATATTGATTTAGAAAGGACTAAAAAAGAATTAAATGATCACTGGGAAGTGCTTACTGAACCGATGCAAACTGCTATTAGAAAATCAGGTAAAAAGTCTGGATATGAAGATATGATGGATCTTTCTAAGGGTAAAAAGATTGATGAATCCATGATTAAGGATGTAATCAAAAAATTAAAAATCTCAGATGAAGATAAAGAAATACTATTAAAACTAAGCCCTTCTTCATACACTGGCTTAGCTGATAAGCTTACGGATCTTTTATAGTTATGTGCGGACTTGTAGGCCTATATCAAAAGAAAGGTGAATCGCTCCAAAGAATTTTTGATGGCCTGATACAAGTCCAACACAGAGGACAGGATGCTGGAGGCATTTGCACCCTTCAGGGTAATAAGATTAATACACACAAAGAACTAGGTCTTATCTCTGAGATATTTCGAAATATTGATATAAATATTTTAAAAGGCAATATTGGCATAGGCCATGTAAGGTATCCCACGGCAGGAACGGATAATGTAAATGAGGCTCAACCTTTTCACACAACCAATCCAATCAATATAGCGCTTGCTCATAATGGTACGTTAACCAATAGCAAAGAAATTAAAACCAAATTAACAAAGCTAAATTTTTGCCAATTCAATACGAATTCAGATTCTGAAGTATTATTAAAACTCTTATCATACGAATTATTTAAAACGAACAAGAATGAATTTTCTAATAAAGATATCCTTGATGTTTTAAAAAGAATTTTCGATCAATGCCAAGGTGGGTATGCTGTAGTTGCATTGATTTCTGGAATTGGTTTGGTTGCATTCAGAGACCCAAATGGAATAAGACCACTGGCTCTTGGAAAGAATCATAACGGTTCATATCTATTTGCATCAGAAAGCAGTGCAATAACATCTTTAGGATTCGAGGTCTTAAAGGATGTTAAGCCTGGAGAGGCTATTATTATAAACTTGGATGGTTCAATAGAAGAAAGACATCTTTTAAAAGATATGCAACACACTCCATGTTTATTTGAATACGTATACTTTTCAAGACCAGATTCTACGATTGATTCAATATCTGTCCACAAGTCTCGATTAAGAATGGGTGATTATCTTGGTGAAAAGATTGCTACTCAGTATAGTCATTTAAATATAGATGTTGTTATACCAATACCTGATACAAGCAGAACAGCAGCTATGCAAGTAGCCCATCGTCTTGGAAAAAAATATCGCGAAGGCTTTATGAAAAATAGATATATTGGTAGAACATTTATTATGCCAGGGCAGATCACTAGAAAAAAATCAATTGAACAAAAACTCAATCCAATTGAAATAGAGTTTCAAAGTAAGAATGTTCTATTAGTAGATGATTCTATAGTTAGGGGCAATACATCAAGAAAGATAGTTCAAATGGTTAGAAATAACGGGGCTAAAAAAGTTTTCTTTGCGTCAGCATCGCCTCCAGTTCGATATCAAAATATTTATGGAATAGATATGCCAGCCACAAGAGAATTAATAGCAAACAACAAATCTATTGAAGAAATCAGAAATCATATTGGAGCTGACGAACTGATATATCAAGATCTAGAAGATCTTATACTGTCTGCTAAAAGAGGAAATCCCAGCATAATAGAGTTTGAAGATTCAGTATTTACAGGCAAGTATAGAACTGGCAATATCACTAATGAATACCTAGACGAACTTGAAAGATCTCGATGTGATAAAGAAAGAATCGTTGTTTAATTTTTAATGGAATATAGAATATTGATTGTTGGCTCTGGTGCGAGAGAACATGCTATTACACGATCTATTAGCAAGACACAAATTGATCATAAGTTATTTTGTATCGCATCTAACAAAAATCCTGGTATAATAAATATCTGCGATGAGTTGATTTTAGGAGACATTGAGGATGTTGATTTTATAGTTGAAAATGCAGTTCAAAGAAAATGTAATCTAGCAATTGTCGGACCTGAAAACCCTTTGTTCAAAGGGGTGGTAGATAGACTTAAGGAAAATAATATCCCATCTATAGGGCCGACCAAAGATCTTGCACAAATTGAAACATCAAAGTCCTTTGCAAGAGATCTCATGAAAGAATATGAAATCGATGGCTTACCAATCTATCAAAGCTTTTCATCAATGAATGGAGTTAAAGAATATCTCAACAATCACGGTGAAGACTATGTTTTAAAATACGATGGTTTAGCTGGTGGTAAAGGTGTTAAAGTTTCTGGAGAGCATATATTTAACCATGAAGAAGCTCTTGATTATTGTCAAAACATCGTTAATTCTAATGGCAAATTTATAATTGAAGAAAAATTTATTGGAGAAGAGTTTTCGTTAATGAGTTTTAGTGATGGAAAAACATTGAAACATATGCCTTTGATTCAAGACCACAAAAGAGCCTATGAAGGAGATGAAGGTCCCAATACAGGAGGGATGGGAACGTATTCTGATAAAGACCATTCTTTGCCTTTTTTAGAGAAAGGGGATGTTAGTATTGCAAAAGAGACAAATGAAAAAATCATAGAAGCGCTTTTTAAAAAATTTGGAGAGAGATATATAGGTATTTTATACGGTGGATTTATGGTAACGAAAAGTGGTGTGAAAGTCATTGAATACAATGCAAGGTTTGGTGACCCTGAAGCAATGAATGCTCTTTCTTTGCTTGAAACAGATTTATTAACAATTTTTAACGCTATGGTGAACGGAGATCTTGGTGGTGTTGATGTGAGATTTAAAAATCAAGCAACCGTTTGTAAATATGCAGTTCCAATCGGATACCCCACTGATCCAATTAAAGGTTCTTCTGTTGATGTATCTATGGTTGCTGATAATCAAGTAATAAGCTATGGATCAGTAAATGCCCAAAATGATAAAATAATTCTAGCAGGAAGTAGGACTTTATGCATTACAGAACTAGGAGATACAATAGCTGAAGCCGAACTAGTTGTTGAAGAAAAAATTAGCAAAGTGATAGGATCATTATTTCATAGAACCGATATTGGCAAGAGTGAACTTATAGATAAAAAAATTGAACGAATGAATAAAATTAGATGACCAATCTAGGGATACTTGGGTCTACAAAGGGTACAGATCTCCAAGCGATTATTGATGCAATAGAAAACAAATTATTAAATGCTAAGATATCTGTAGTGATCTCTAACATAGAGAATGCTTTTATTTTAGAGCGGGCAAAAAATCACAACATTAAATTTGCTCATATTCCTCATAAGGCAAAAAAAAGAGAATATTTTGATAATGAAATATCTTTTTTAATGAAAGAAAACGATGTTGATCTTATTTTGTTAATTGGCTTTATGAGAATTCTTTCAGCATCATTTTGTAAACAATGGAGAAATAAAATTTTAAATGTACATCCCTCTTTACTGCCAAAATATGGTGGCGGAATGGATATAGATGTCCACAAGCAGGTGTTGTTAAATGGTGATAAGAAAACGGGGTGTACTATCCACTATGTTGATGAAGATGTTGATCAAGGGCCAATATTAGTACAAAAAGAATGTGATGTTTTACCAGAGGACAACGAATTTACTCTAAAAGATAAAGTGCAGAAGCTAGAAGGGTTAGCATACATAGAAGCAATTAAGATTTTTCAGGGGGGTTTATGATAAAAGACTATAATATTAACCAAGAACCAATCATGATCAAAAGAGCTCTTTTATCGGTTTATGATAAAACAGAAATTAAAGAATTAGCTTTAAATCTTGCCAAACATAATGTTGAGATCATCTCAACTGGTGGCACTGCAAAATTGTTGAAAGAAGAAAATGTAGCTGTAACAGAAATTGAAGAGTATACCAATTTCCCTGAGATAATGGATGGGAGAGTGAAAACTATAAATCCAATAGTTGAAGGTGGAATCCTAGCTCTGCGTGATGTTCATATGGCAGATATGAAAAAAAACAATATAGGTCAAATTGATCTGGTTGTCTGCAATCTATATCCTTTTGATAGTGTTATCAAAAATTCTAATCACACACTATCCGAAGCGTTTGAAAATATTGATATTGGTGGTCCGACTATGATAAGATCAGCAGCTAAAAATATTGGCTGGGTAGCTGTAGCCACTCATCCTAAGGATTACCAATTAATCATGGACGAATTAGATGATCGGGGATCTGTATCATATAAAACGAGAGAACACCTTGC
>CENX01123001.1_pt1 | contig 15368 bp, 13 predicted proteins | sample 361321 | NCBI WGS metagenome assembly CENX01 (sample SAMEA2619678, study PRJEB7988) | marine metagenome | isolation source: saline water (ENVO:00002010), including | reverse complement strand
GATGGATATAGTTCTTGTTGATGGTAAAGCTAAAGGAATAATAACAAGAAATTTAGTTGATGGAAAAATAGAAAGACATGGTGCCCATGCTGTTGTAATTGCAAGTGGTGGATACGGAAATGTTTTTTATTTATCCACAAATGCAATGGGAAGTAATGTAACTGCGGGTTGGAAAATTTATAAAAAAGGTGCTTTTTTTGCAAATCCGTGCTTTACTCAAATTCACCCAACATGCATACCGGTTTCTGGAGATCATCAATCAAAACTAACTCTTATGTCCGAATCTCTTAGAAATGACGGTAGAATATGGGTCCCCAAAAACAAACAAGATGCAGAAAAAATAAGAAAAAAGGAACTCAAACCGACAGAACTTGCCGAAGAAGACAGAGACTATTATCTTGAAAGAAGATATCCAGCATTTGGTAATCTGGTGCCAAGAGATGTTGCGTCTAGAGCTGCAAAAGAACGCTGTGATGCTGGATTTGGGGTTAATAAAACAGGTCAAGCAGTATATTTAGACTTTGCAGCAGCAATTATAAGATATGGAGAGGAAAAAGCTATTTCGACCGGTCAAGATAGAAACAATATCGAGTTAGTTAAGTCATTAGGCAAAGAAATTATAAAAGCAAAATATGGCAATCTATTTGAGATGTATGAAAAAATTGTCGATGAAAACCCATATGAAACTCCGATGCAAATTTTTCCTGCTGTTCACTATACAATGGGAGGAGTATGGGTAGACTACAATCTGATGACGTCAATTCCAGGGTGTTTCGCAATTGGCGAAGCAAATTTTTCTGACCATGGTGCAAACAGACTAGGAGCTTCTGCCTTAATGCAGGGTCTCGCTGATGGATATTTTATTCTACCCTACACAATTGGCGACTATTTGTCAAATGATATAAAAAGTGGCCCAATAAATATCAATAGTAATGAGTTTGATGAGGCAGAAAAAAATGTGAAAAACTTTATTATCAAAATTATGCGCAACAAGTCTGGAAAATCTGTTGATTATTATCATCGAAAACTAGGAAAAATAATGTGGAATAAGTGCGGAATGTCACGAAATGAAAATGATTTAAAATCTGCAATTACAGAAATTAGCAATTTAAGAGACGAGTTTTACGCAAACGTATATGTTCCTGGGGATTCTAACTCCTATAATGAAGAGCTGGCAAAAGCAGGGCGAGTTGCTGACTTTTTAGAGCTAGGTGAACTTTTTGCAAGAGATGCGCTTGAAAGAAACGAATCTTGTGGTGGGCATTTTAGAGAAGAGTATCAAACAGAAGAGGGTGAGGCATTAAGAAATGATGATGAATTTACATTTGTGTCATGCTGGGAACATAAAGGGGATGATAAAAAACCTAAATTAAATAAAGAAAAATTAAAATTTGAATCTGTAGAATTAAAATCTAGAAGTTATAAATAATATGGAATTAGTATTAAAAATATGGAGGCAAAAAAACCGAAATAAAAAAGGGGAAATTAAAAATTATAAAATTAAAAATATTGACCCTGACATGTCTTTCTTAGAGATGCTCGATGTTTTAAATCAAGATTTGATAAGCAATGGCGAAGAGCCTGTAGCGTTTGATCATGACTGCAGGGAAGGAATTTGTGGCATGTGCTCTCTTGTTATTAATGGTGCCCCACATGGACCCGAAAACGGAACAACAACCTGTCAACTACATATGAGAAAATTTAAATCTGGCGACACAATATATATTGAGCCTTTTAGAGGCTCTGCCTTCCCAATTGTAAAAGATCTAGTGGTAGATAGATCAGCTTTTGATAGAATTCAGCAGTCAGGGGGGTTTGTATCTGTCAATACTTCCGGAAATACTGTAGATGCTAATGCAACACCAATCCCTAAAGAAGACGCGGATGAAGCTTTTAAAGCAGCGGCATGTATAGGTTGTGGAGCTTGCGTTGCTGCATGCAAAAATTCATCTGCCATGCTGTTTGTGGGGGCCAAGGTTTCACAATACTCTCGTCTGCCTCAAGGTAAAGTTGAAGCAAGAAATCGTGTGGTAAATATGGTGAATCAAATGGATAAAGAGGGTTTTGGAAGCTGCACAAATACTGGCGCATGTGAAGCACATTGTCCTAAAGGAATTTCCCTAGACAATATATTAAATTTAAATAGGGAGTACTTAAAGTCAAAAGTCACAAGATGAGATATAAAAAAATAAATAATACGTTATTTGAAAAAAATAGAGCCGATTTTACTAAAAAAATGGACGATAAGTCTTTAGCAATTTTTAACTCTAACGACTTAATGCCCAAAAATGCGGATCAAGAAATGTCCTTTAAGCAAAATAGTGACCTTTTTTATCTTTGCGGAATAGATCAGGAAGAAACTATCTTAATGCTGGTAAAAACCAATAATATAATAACGGAACATTTATTTATAAGGGAAACTAACGAGCATATAAAAGTTTGGGAAGGTGAAAAGCTATCAAAAAAAGGAGCATCCGAAATATCTAGAATTAATGAGGTTAGGTGGAATAACGATTTTAAAAGTCAGTTTTATAATTATATGAAAATGGCTAATACTATATATCTAAATAGCAACGAACACCCAAGGGCAAATATTGTTGTTGAAAGTAGAGATGCAAGGTTTAAAAAATGGTTTCAAAACAAATTCCCAAATACAATAATCAAAAAAGCATCCGAGATACTATACCCTATTAGAGCAATCAAAAAAGACTTGGAAATTGATTTAATTAAAAAGGCATGTAGTATTACCAGTCTGGGTGTAAATCGTGTTTTAAAGTTTCTAAAGCCTGGCGTATATGAGTATGAAATAGAAGCAGAAATATTGCATGAATTTTTACGCCAAAGGGCATCTGGCTTTGCTTATGACCCAATAATTGCTTCTGGACCAAATGCCTGCATTCTACACTACAACTTAAATAATAAAATCTGTAAGGATGGTGATATGATTCTAATGGATTTTGGTGCAGAATACGCAAACTACTCATCCGACTTAACAAGGTGTTTCCCAGTTAATGGACGATTTAGTACCAGGCAACGCAAAATATATAATAGTGTTTTGAATGTCTTAAAAGGCGCGAAAAAATTGCTAAAACCCGGAAAACTACTAGTTGACTATGAAAGAGGGGTTGGAAAATTAATGGAAAAAGAACTTGTAGACCTGGGCTTGTTGTCGATTAATGACATCCAAAATTATAACTCTTCCCCTGCTTATAAAAAATATTATATGCATGGAACGTCACACCATCTTGGTCTAGATGTTCACGATGTTTCAGGCAGTAATCAACCGCTTTCTGAGGGAATGGTTTTAACCTGTGAACCTGGAATTTATATTCCTGAGGAAGGAATCGGTATAAGACTCGAAAACGACATTTTAATTGGAAAAAATAAAAACATCGACCTAATGAGAAATATTCCAATCGAAGCAGAAGAAATTGAAGACCTATTAAATATATAGTTTTTTATATATATTAGTCCTTTGTAAACGAGTCCCACCCTTTATTTTTTAAATTGACAGGTTTGTTGTCACTAGTAATTAGCTCTACTTTATTTTTTTGGTCACTAATATGGCCTATAGGAGTATATAAACCCGTATCTTTTATTTTTTGGTAATCTTTTAAACTTATTGTAAGTAGCAACTCGTAGTCTTCTCCTCCGTGTAAAGCACAAACTACTGGGTCAAGATTTAATTCTTTAGCTGTTTTTTTTGTTATTAACGAAACCGGTATTTTATCAGCAAAAACTTTCATGCTCTTTTGGGATGAGTTTGATAGATGAATTAATTCCGAACTAAGGCCGTCGGAAACATCTATCATTGAAGTAGGAATAACGTCTAATTGATTAAGATTTCTAATTATGTCTATCCTTGGCTCGGGCTTTAACTGCCTTTCTAATATCTGACTATATGGGCTTAGGTCAGGTTGTGCTAATTGGTTTTTTTGAAAAATTGAATTTTCTCTTTCTAGTATTTGTAGACCTAGATATGCTCCACCCAGATCACCTGTCACAACCAACAAATCATTTAACTTAGCTCCAGACCTATATGTTAGTTTCGAATTCTGAGTGCTTCCAAAAACTGTTATACTAATTGTTAAAGTACTCACACTTGCAGTTGTATCTCCACCTATTAGGTCAATAGAAAAATTATCACATGCTAATTTTATGCCACTGTAAATTTCCTCAATCATCTCGACGCTGTATTTATTGGGAACTGCAATTGAGACTAAGGCATGGGACGGAAAACCATTCATTGCACATATATCAGAAATATTAACTACAATGGACTTATAACCAACATGTTTCAGTGGCGAATACGAAATGTTGAAATGAACCCCCTCAACAAGCATGTCAGTTGAAACCAAGTGGCCTAAGTCCTTTGTGATTGAAAGAACCGCAGCATCATCACCTATGCCTAATCGTGTTTCTTTGTGTCTATTCGTGATATTCTTGGATAACCGCTCAATTAAACCAAACTCACCGATTTTAGAAATAGTTGTGAATTTTCTATTTGCCATAAATAAAATATTAATTGTAATAATAACAATAAATATAGCTTTATTTCTATTTTGTTTAAAGGTAATTTAACTACCTTTGTAAAAAATCACAAAATATGATAACTGTATCTAATAATGCGCGAGAAAAGCTACTTTCACTAATGAGGGAAAGTGGTGAAAATGTTAACTATGTTAGGGTTGGTGTTAAATCTGGTGGTTGTTCTGGTCTTTCCTACGACCTGGACTTAGATTCAAAAATGCTAGATACAGATAAACTATTTGAACATAATGAAATCAAACTTTTAGTAGATAAAAAAAGCTACCTGTATTTAGTTGGGACAATACTTAACTACAGTGGGGGACTAAATGGTAAAGGATTTGTATTTGAAAACCCAAATGCATCTAGAACCTGTGGGTGTGGCGAAAGCTTTGCTGTATAATATTACAATGGAGAAAAAAGACGAAAATAAAATAATTAAGGAGGTTACTACATCTGAATACAAATATGGATTTATTTCTAATTTTAAATCCGATACTATTGAAAGTGGATTAAATGAGCAGGTTATAAAACTTATCTCGAAAAAGAAAAATGAACCGGAATGGATGCTTGAAAAGAGACTAAGTGCATTTGAGGTTTTAAAAAACATGCGCCAACCTAAATGGGCTAACATTGAATATGACAAAATTGACTTACAGAATATTAAATACTATTCCGCTCCAACAAAAAAAACTAAACTTGAAAGTTTAGACCAGGTAGATCCAGAAATTTTAAAAACACTAAATAAACTTGGTATTTCAATTGAGGAACAAAAAAAACTTACTGGAGTTGCTGTAGACGTTGTAATTGACAGCGTATCAGTTTCTACTTCATTTAAAGAAAAACTCTCCGAACAAGGCATTATTTTTTGCTCAATGTCTGAGGCTATACAAAAACATCCCGAATTGATCAAAAAATATCTTGGCTCCGTTGTTCCTGCTCAAGATAATTACTTTTCAGCCCTAAATGCAGCTGTTTTTAGCGACGGCTCTTTTTGTTTTATTCCTAGTGGTGTTCGCTGCCCAATGGAACTTTCTACATACTTTAGGATAAATGAAGCTCAAACCGGGCAATTTGAGAGGACACTGATTGTTGCCGAGGAAAACAGCTATGTAAGCTATTTAGAGGGTTGCACGGCACCCCAAAGAGATGAAAACCAGCTACATGCAGCTGTGGTGGAACTGGTTGCGTTAAAATCGTCTGAAATTAAGTACTCAACTGTACAAAATTGGTATCCGGGGGACAAGAATGGTAATGGCGGAATATATAACTTTGTGACCAAAAGAGGAGTTGCTCATGAGCGTGCTAAGATTTCTTGGACACAGGTAGAAACCGGATCCGCAATAACATGGAAGTATCCCTCATGTATATTAAAGGGTGATTTTTCAGTGGGTGAGTTTTTTTCAATTGCTGTGACAAAAAACTTTCAACAAGCTGATACAGGAACTAAAATGGTGCACATGGGCAGGGGAACAAAAAGTACAATAATTAGTAAAGGTATCTCTGCTGGCAAAAGCAATAGCAGCTACCGAGGATTGGTAAAGATCAATAAAGATGCAAAAAAATCGCGGAATTTCACGCAATGTGACTCATTGCTAATTGGAGACCAGTGTGGAGCACACACCTTCCCTTTTATTGATGTTAAAAACAGCAGCTCTATTGTAGAGCATGAAGCCACCACATCCAAAATAGGCGATGACCAAATGTTTTACTGTAACCAAAGGGGTATTGGAGAAAAAGAAGCTGTTGCTCTTATAGTAAATGGCTATTGTAAAGATGTTCTCCAAAAACTACCAATGGAATTTGCTGTAGAGGCTAAAAAATTATTAGAAATAACCCTAGAAGATAGTGTAGGATAAATAATTATATCATGTTAAAAATTACAAACGTACATAGCGAGATAAATGAAAAGTCAGTACTTAAGGGTCTAAACCTTGAAGTTAATGCTGGTGAAATTCACGCAATAATGGGTCCAAACGGTTCTGGAAAAAGTACTCTTGCCTCAATAATTTCTGGAAATGAAAATCACGAAGTAACCGAGGGTGAAATTAGTTATTTCAACCAATCTATCTTAGACTATTCGCCTGAAGAACGGTCAAGAATGGGAATATTCTTGTCCTTTCAATATCCTGTAGAAATACCTGGGGTTTCGGTAAGTAATTTTGTAAAAACATCTGTCAATGAAATTAGAAAAGCCCTTGACCACCCGCCAATGAAATCTGCAGAGCTTTTAAAAAAAATGAAGGACAACCTAAAGTTGTTAAATATGGATCCTGCATTCCTGTCTAGATCTATTAATGATGGATTTTCTGGAGGAGAAAAAAAACGCAATGAAATTTTTCAAATGGCCATGTTAAGTCCAAAACTCTCGATCTTAGATGAAACAGACTCTGGTCTTGACATAGATGCATTACAAGTGGTTGCAAATGGAGTAAATAAGTTGAAATCTGATAATAACGCATTTATAATTATTACTCACTACCAAAGATTACTTAATTACATTAAGCCTGATTATGTTCACGTTCTACATGGTGGAAAAATTGTAAAATCGGGTGATGCCAAATTAGCATTAGAATTAGAAAAAACAGGTTATGACAAAATTGTTAATTAAAATCTAATGACAGTAAACTCTACAAATAAATACCTACACGAAACACTAACCTCTTTGTGCCTAGAAACAAAAGAGCACACCAACAACATCCTGCAAGAAAGTCGTGTTAATGCAAGAAAAAAATGCATCGAAATTTTAAAAAAAACCAAAAAAAGTAGCTACTGGAATAACCTTTCTTTTAACAAATACACTGGGTCTGAAAATTCTGAAAAAGACCCAACAAATGACACTAAGAAGTTGTTTGAAAAGTTGGTCGACGTATCAATTAATATTGTAAATGGTTTTGTTAAAACAACAACTATGGTCTTACCAAACAACGTTGATCTTTTGGATTTAAGTCAGATAAATGAACAGGATTTTTTAAACTATCTAAATAAAACAACAAATGATAAAGATCCATTAATTAATTTAAATAATGGAACCTGCACAAAGGGCTTTGTTTTAAATGTGGAAGATAATTCAAAACCTCAAATCATTCATATACACCATGAAATAAAAAATACTGGTCTTGAGCAGTCAAGGCAAATAATTAATATTGCTCCAAACTCACATGTTACCTTTATTGAAACCTTTCAAGGAAATACTGAAAGTTTTGAAAACACACTGTCTCAGTGGGTGGTCAACGAAAACGCACACCTGGTTAAATATAGCTTTGGCTCTAGAGCTGGTCAGCATAAAAAATCACAATCAGTCCATACAGAAATTATAGAACAGCATACAAAAAGCAAATGTGATTTATATTCATTTTTCTTTTCCCGCGGCGCTCTAGGCTTTCAAGGTAACATCAGAAATAACATAATGCTTGAGCTTCTAGGTGAAAATATATCATCTAAAATGTGGTCTGTTTCGATGTTAAAAGACGAAGTCAAAGTTGACAATAATATTTCATTAAAGCACTTAAAGCCTAATTGTTCAAGTTCACAGATTTTTAAAGGCCTTTATTCTGATGAGTCTAGTGGCCAATATGACAGCTGTGTTTATGTTGCTCAACACGCCCAAAAGTCCAATACTGTCCAAAAAAATAATAACATCTTGTTAGGTGATAAGTCCAGGGTAAATTCCAATCCTCAATTAGAAATTTTTGCAGACGATGTAGCTTGTGCACATGGCTCAACGATTGGTCAAATAGATGACCTGGCAATGTTCTACATGCGTTCACGTGGCATAAGTAAAAATACTGCTCAAAAACTATTGCTTTCTGCATTTGTAAGTGATGTTGTTGACTCTGTAGCAGACGAAAAACTAAAAAAAATTATTACTGACGAAATTGATAAACAATTTGAGTAAAACACCCAAAATATTTTAAAAGTATTTCTATATGAGAATTGATGAAATTAGAAGTCATTTTCCTTATTTTAATTCACCTCAAAATAAGGACTCTATTTATTTTGATAATGCAGCAACTACTCAAAAGCCTCAAGTTGTTATAGATGAAATAGTTAATTATTACCAGAACTATAATAGTAATATTCATAGGAGTATGAATAAGTTAGCTAATAAGGCAACAGGGGAATATGAGCAGGTAAGAGATAGAGTCCAGAGTTTCATGAGTGCAAAAAAAAATTCTGAAATTATCTTTACCAGTGGTGCTACCGAAAGTATAAACATGGTAGCCCAGTCTTATGTAAAGCCCATAATAAAAGAAAATGACATTATCCTTGTGTCCCCAATGGAACACCACTCAAATCTAGTTCCCTGGCAAATTCTTGCTAAAGAAACTGGGGCAAGGTTGCAGTTTATGCCTATAAATGAGAAACTATTAATAAACCCGAAAAAGCTGCAAAAATTGTTAAATAAACATGTGAAATTTGTATCTACACATCATATTTCTAATGTAACTGGGGCTGAGCAAAATATTAAACAAATTATACAGCTAGTAAAACAATTTAATATTCCAATTATGATCGATGGCGCCCAAGCTATTGCACATTCCAAAATCAATGTGCAGAATTTAGATTGTGATTTTTACTGTTTTTCTGGTCACAAAATTTTTGGCCCCACTGGTACGGGAGTTTTATTCGGAAAAGAAGAGGCTCTACACAACTGCCTTCCAAATAAATTTGGTGGGGGCATGGTTTCTACAGTTAATAAATTACAAAGTAAGTGGGCTGAACTTCCTCATAAATTAGAAGCTGGAACGCCTAACATAGCTGGAGTTGTTGGGCTGGGTAGGGCCATTGATTTTGTTAAAAGAGTTGGTTTTGAAAAAATAATAAAACATGAAAAGAAACTGATTAATAAATTTGAAAAACTTATATCTAATATTGATGGTGTTACTATTTTAGGTGAAGCCACTCGAGTTGCTCCTATTTTTACATTTAACATTGATGGTGTTCACCATTATGATTTAGCATCAATTTTAGCAGAATATAATACTCATACGCGTTCGGGACATTTGTGTTCACAATCGTTAATGAATTATTGCGGCATTCCGGGCGCCACCAGGATATCTCTTTCCATTTATAACACGGAAGAAGAAATAGAAAGATTTATATTAATTTTAGGAAAAATAATTGCTTTTTTAAAAAAATAATATGCAAACAAAAGAAAATAAAATAATTTCAGAATTTTCATTGTATAGTTCATGGGAGGAAAAATATGAGCATTTGATTGAAATAGGCGAAGATATTCCTTTAATTAAGTCCGACAAAAAAACTCCAGACTATCTTATTCAGGGTTGTCAATCAAATGTTTGGTTAGACTGTGAAAAAAGAAAGGAAAGGCTATATTTTTATGCTGATAGCGATGCTTTAATTTCTAAAGGACTAGTTGCACTAATAATTCAACTTTTTTCTGGAAGCACTGCTTTAGAAATAGTAAATTACCAGAATACTCTTTTTGAGAAAATCCAACTTAAACAACATCTTTCTATGACCCGTGCAAACGGACTATTAATGATGATAAAAAAAATACAAAATTATGCAAAAAAAAATCTTTAAAAAATGACTAAAAATACTCAAAAAATTGGCGAAGAAGTTATTGGTGTATTGTGCGAAATTCATGACCCAGAAATACCTGTTAACATATATGAACTAGGCTTAATTTATGATATTCAAATCAGCAATGATAATGATGTGAAAATCCTTATGACGTTCACTGCTGCAAATTGCCCTGTTGCTGAATCACTACCTGTTGAAATAAAACAAAAAGTAGAAGAATTAAAAGACGTAAATAGCACTGAAGTAGAAATTACCTGGGACCCTCCTTGGAATAAAAGTATGATGTCGGAAGAAGCAAAACTAGAATTGGGATTTTTATGAAAAAAAACCTTGAAATAATAAATAAAATTGATGCTTCTGGATTAATTACGATTGATGTTTCTGATTTTAATCTAAAAGCCCCTCGAAAAATAATCGACTTAAGCGATTGGTTGGACGAAGGCCTAATAATTCGAGAAGCGTCCTTTAAAAAACAACTACAAAATCATAGCTGGTCAGACTATTCTGATTGCTATGTTTCAATTATTTGTACCAAAGATGTTATTATTCCCCCTTGGACATACCCCCTTATTCAAATGAAATTGCGTAATATTGCAAAACAAGTTTTTTTTACCAATTTAGAAACAATGGATTTACTACTTTTTCAGCAGCAATTAAGTATTATTAATTTTGAAAAATATAAAAATAAACGGGTGTTTTTAAAAGTTTGCAATAATGAGAGTGTTCCCTTAGGTTGCCTCTCGCTTTGTATAGACGCTTTTGCACCGCATGTAAAAAGCTTGTTTTATGGTGAACCATGTTCAAGTATTCCATTAATTAAAAATTAAGTATTATGAGAAGTTTATTAGTCGTTTTTTTATCAATTTTCTTTATTATTCCGCAACCATCACAAGCAGATGAAGGCATGTGGTTGCCGATGTTAATTAAAAGACTCAATATTGACGATATGCAGAAAAAGGGCCTACAACTATCTGCAGAAGAAATATATAGTGTAAACAATGCGTCAATAAAAGATGCTATTATTAGTTTTAATGGTTACTGTACTGGTGAGATTATTTCCCCTAACGGTCTTCTTTTAACAAATCATCATTGTGGATATGATGCAATTCAAAACCACAGTTCAGTAGAAAATGACTACCTGGGAAATGGATTTTGGGCAAAATCTTATGAAGATGAGATTCCAAATGAAGGATTGTTTGTTGATTTTTTAATTAGGATGGATGATGTGTCGTCGGAGGTTCTTGACAGTATTAGCTTTGACACTGAAGAATCAACTCGAAAAAAATTAATTCAATCTAGAATTGAAAAAATAAAGTCTCGGGAAACAAAAGACACTAACTACTGGGCAGAGATAAAGCCTTTTTATGGCGGAAGTGAATTTTACTTGTTTATTTACGAACGATTTAATGATGTTCGTTTAGTAGGAACACCACCAGAGTCTATTGGTAAATTTGGTGGAGAAACCGATAACTGGATGTGGCCAAGACATACTGGTGACTTTGCTTTATTTAGAGTATATACTGACTTGGAGGGTAACCCGGCTGAATTTAACAAAAATAATATTCCCATGAAGCCCAAACATCACCTTCCTATTTCGCTTGATGGAGTTAAAGAAAGTGACTTTGCCATGATTTTAGGTTACCCTGGGGGCACAGATCGCTACCTTTCGTCCTTTGGTGTAAAACTTGCTGTTGACCTGTACAACCCGACTGTAGTCAAGGTTAGAGAGGCTAAGTTGGACATATTAAATGATTATATGCGCTCAGACAGAAATATTAGTATTATGTACGCAAGCAAAAAGGCGCGAATATCTAATTATTGGAAGTATTATATTGGCCAGACAAAAGGTTTGAAAAGACTACGTGTTTACGACCGAAAAACATCTATTGAAAGTGCTTTCTCTCAATTTGTAAATTCTTCAAACCTCAATAAAAAGATTTATGGAGATGTATTAATTAACATGGATAGGGCATACAACGAAATTGAAAAAATGACTCTATCTAGAATATACCTAAATGAAGCCGCTTGGGGTGGGCCAAGCTTTATAAGACTAGCGAGAAGGTCTGAAGGCCTATTAAAGTCTTTAGAAGGTGGAAGCGACAGTCTAATTAATGCCTCAAAAAAATCTTTTATGTCTGAAGTTACAAGTAGCTTTAAAGAATACAAAAAGGAGATTGATCAAGATATTTTTGTTAAAATGATGCAAATGTATTTCGAAAATGTCCCTAAAGATCAATTGCCAAAAATTATTTTAGATATGGAAGCTAAATACCAAGGAAACTTTGAAAAGTGGGGCAGCATGCTTTATGAAAAATCTATTTTTGTAGATGAACAAAAATTAATAAATTTTCTAAAAAACCCAACTGCCAAAAAAATAAAAAAAGATCCTGGGTACATTGTACAAAAATCAATTTTAGATAATTATTTCAATAAAATTCTGCCGGCTATTAGCTCCCCGCGCGAGTCACTAGCTGTTTCCAATCGACTATTTATTGATGGGTTAAGAAAAATGTCACCAAAAAAAGTTTTCTATCCAGATGCCAACTTTACTATGCGATTAACATTTGGTTCTGTTGGTGAGTACTCTCCTGGAAACGCAATGATGTATGATTATGTCACCACTCTAGATGGTGTTATGGAGAAGCTTGATAATAGTGATCCTGAGTTTATTGTTCCTGATAGGCTTGTTGAATTATACAATTCTAAAGACTACGGGGTGTATGCAAATGAAGAGGGAGAGATAAATGTGTGTTTTATTTCCAACAACGACATTACAGGGGGCAATTCAGGTTCTCCTGTTATTAATGGTAAGGGGGAGTTGATTGGTTGTGCTTTTGATGGCAACTGGGAGGCTATGAGTGGTGATATTGCTTTTGAGGAAAATCTGCAGAGAACGATCTCTGTAGATGTTAGATATATTTTATTTATCATTGATAAATTTGCAAATGCAAGCCATATAATTGACGAACTCACATTGGTGAAAATGAGTGATGAGGAAAAAAATACAGCCGAAAAAAAAGAAACTGAACGTTTTATTAGTGACATTAGAAATTTAATAGAAGAATTTCCTGAAATAATCGATGGTGTTGCTCCTTCTCTAAAAAAAAGTGCTGAGATGAGTTTCTCGGATGCCTTTTTAGAAGCAAGAAAGAGTGGTCAAAAAACTTTCGTGTGGAAAGGTGAAACTTATAACACAGAGCTACAAGTTGGCGCAGCTAATTAATTTATGTTTAAGGTCGCGCTGTTAACCGAGGAAAGATATTTAAATCCTTCAAAAAGCAATTGGTATGTGCAAAATATTTTAAACGAAGACTTGCTTGTCTCTAATGCGCTTAGGTTGCTGAACATACAGGCCACCAGGGTGGCCTGGGACAGCCCTAATTGTTTAAAAAACTTTCAATATGCCCTATTTCGCACAACCTGGAACTATTTTGATAAAATCAATGAGTTTTACTCTTTTTTGCAATTATGGAAGGACAAGGTCTCCTTTATTAATTCTTATCCACAAATTCTTTGGAATTTAAACAAACGATACTTGATAGAGTTGGAGGCAAAAGGAATAAATATACCGGGCACCCTTCTCGTTGAAAAAGGGAGTAGTGCATCACTAAATAAAGTTTGCGAAGAAAAAAAATGGACTGAGATTGTAATTAAGCCGACTGTTTCAGCTGCAGCATGGGAAACATATAGATTAAAATACCCTGTCGGCCCAAAAGAATCTGAATTATTTGAAAAACTAAGCGCAAAACATGAAATGCTAATTCAATCTTTTCAAAAAAAAATTCTTTCTTTTGGAGAGATTTCATTAATGATAATAAATGGAGAATACTCTCATGGGGTACTTAAAAAATCTCGCAAGGGCGACTTTAGAGTACAAGATGATTTTGGTGGAACTGTAACTAATTATGAGGCTGGGTTTTCTGAAATAGAATTTGCAAAAAAAGTTATTCAAGCGCTTAATTTTTTACCTACCTATGCACGGGTAGATTTAATAATAGACAACTCTGGGCTGTTAGCTCTATCAGAACTAGAATTAATTGAGCCAGAAATGTGGTTTAGAAAAAAGACGAATTCGGCGAACCTTTTAGCACATGCAATTAAAAAAAAAATTTTTCAAGCTAATTAATATGCTCTTGCTTTATTCCCCTCAATATAATAAACAAATGATTTATTGGCAATCATATTTCCTCCAGGAGTGGGGTAATTGCCGGTGAAGTACCAGTCTCCTTTATGATTGGGGCATGCAACATGCAAATCCTCAACTTTTTGAAAAATTATATCAAAGTCTGTAGAGATATTGTCTATCCTTAAAAGATTAGCAATCTCTTCTGAAATTTCTTCATCTTTAAAGTTTTTATACAGCTCTTTTACATGGTTAACTTGGTCCTCTTTTGGTTGCAAAAGAGCTTCTTTACATTTATGATAAACATCTTTTATTAATGTCTCTCCCTCTGTTGATTTTTGTAATAAATAAATAATGGCCTTAAATGCAATAAAATCATCTAACCTTGCCATGTCTATTCCATAACAATCGGGGTATCTAATCTGTGGGGCCGAAGATACCACAATGATTTTTTTAAAACTTAATCTATCTAGAATCCTAAGAATACTTCTCTTTAGCGTGGTGCCCCTAACAATGCTATCATCTAAAATAACCAGTGTGTCACTTTTTTTAGCAACACCATAGGTTACATCATATACATGTCCAACAAGTCCATCTCTATCTCTGTCTGCAGTGATAAATGTCCTTAATTTAGCATCCTTGACTGCCATTTTTTCCACTCTTAATTTTTGATTAATTATCTGCTTTAATTCATCTAGTTGTCCGTTTCTTAGAAGTGTTTCTTTTTGATTGTTGAGTTCATCCTCCAAAGAGGACAATAGTCCATAAAAGGCGGTTTCAGCAGTATTCGGGATGTAAGAAAAAACCGTGTTTTTAAAATCATTATTAATTTTTGTTAAGATGGGTGGCTTTAATAAAGCGCCTAGCATTTTTCTTTCCTTATTTATTTCAAAATCATTTCCTCTAGAAAAATATATTCTTTCAAAAGAGCATGCAGATCTATTTAGTGGGGAATTGATTTGTTGAAAGTCAATTATTCCACTTTTTTTAATTATGATAGCTTGACCCCTGGGAAGCTCCTTTATCTCAGAGGCTTCAACATTAAATGCAGTTTGAATAACTGGGCGCTCAGAAGTAACCACAGCAATTTCTTCATTACAATAATAATATGCAGGCCTAATGCCGTTTGGGTCCCGAAGCGCAAACGCGTCTCCATGCCCAAGCAAAC